>Ga0209603_1000460_pt1 | contig 49588 bp, 20 predicted proteins | sample COGITO_mtgs_1206_FD_184812 | JGI IMG/M metagenome (GOLD analysis project Ga0209603, IMG submission 184812) | Pelagic marine microbial communities from North Sea - COGITO_mtgs_120607 (SPAdes) (version 2) | ecosystem: Environmental > Aquatic > Marine > Epipelagic ...
TAGTCGATACGACTTCATATGCTCTCGGATGCTCTGATGCTTTTGCTACATCGAGCATTTGCTCTAACGCCTCTGTTCCAGATTCGATTACATTATAGAAGTTACTTCTAGCGTACTCATAATCTTTATTCATTTTGTCGTCAGTGGGAACTGGCGTTCTTTCAATCACCTTCCCTTCAACTACATCATCCAGAGGCTCAAGTCCTAGACTTTTACCTATTTCATCATTCATATTATAACCTTTCTTTATTCGTGTTCGTCAGCAACACCTGATGTTGTGGCGCCATCGCCATCACCGTCATTTATCACAACCATTGCTTTCCAATCATCATCTATTCCAATGGTTTGTGTGAATGCGGCTCTTTCGCTATCGTTTGCTATGTTACCAGTGACAATCGGAGTTACTTTTGCAGTTGAGAGTCTTTGTGAATTAGCGGCGACTTTTGATCCACTCCACACAGTTGGATTAGCGTTCGCTTCAGCAACTATATCTGGAGCAGTAAATATATCTCCAACCTTGTACACATTACCTGTACTGTCATCATTGGTTAGATACTTATTCCAAGCCGTCTGCATATCGCCCGCAGATACTCCACTAGTAAAGTCACCACCACCAATATCATATATTCTATATTTTGTACCCGGGGTTAAAAGAAACGCAACAGCAGGGTTAATACTTACAGTTGTAACAGCAGTTGGAATAGCGGGTGCTACTGTAATCTGTGAGCCACCTTGCGCTCTGCTATCTCCAGATTGAACTTCTGTTGTTGGATAAATGTCAGCATCAACAAAAGTAATCTGCTTCTTGGTAGACACAGGTCCGAAGAAGTATCCTTTCATTGTAAAGTTCAATGTCCAAATCAATGCTCTTCTTGATTCAAAGTCACCTTCGTATGTGTCTTCTTGTGATACACTGTTTAATACAATCGGTATATCGAAGTATGTGTTGAGTTCATCAATCAACTTGACACTCACTGTGCAATCTGGTTTGAAGAATGGTAGTATCTGCTCAACAATCTTTGTACCATCTTCATTATATTTTGTCATAATGTTCAACTGAAACTCAAGATCATATGGTGCAGGTGAAAACATTGTGGTCATTGTTCCATCAGCCGCACTTGATCTAACCATCTTTGTGACACTTGTCAGCTTTCGATCTGGATTATATGTCATTCCAGTCATTTCAAAAGACATTCTTGGTAGAGTAATCGCAGGCGCATTGTTCTGTAGATTCTGATCGATTCTAGCAAGTATCTTTTGCATTGGTGCGTAGTTAATTGGCACCTTCATTCTTTGAGTAGTTGCGCTTCCAGTCTTTCTGCTTATTTCGATGTCGTTAAACATCGTACCGAATACAGCAACATATCGTCTAGTCGTCTCGTTGTAAAAGTGATTACCGTACATTAGAAAATATCATCTCCAAATGGGTTGCCTTGACTAAAGTCAATAATGTTATCTGCCGCAATGTCATTGTTCTTATCAATGAAGTCTTCAAACGCAGTGTTTTGACTATCTGTGTTAGCATCAAATGTTGCATCAACAACAGGGGTGCCGTCAGCCTGAACAGTCTTGTGATTAGCAAATACTGCTGTGATTGCGCTTGCTTGATCTGCTGTCAACACATCAGCGACTGCGGGTATTGTGAATCTTTCTTGACTATATTCGAACAATTCACACTTCAAATCAAATGTTTGTAGTGAACCCATTTGATAGAACACTGCTTCATGCTCAACAAATGTAATTTCGAATATCTTCTTGTTTAGTGGGAAATATAGAAGATCGCCTTCAAGAGGTCTTCTTTCAGTAGCAGTAACACCACTTGTTCCTCTATCTACATCGTCATTAGTACCATCACCATCACTGTCAGCAGTATCTATGAAATTAGAGACTGCATTTCTATATCTCTTTTGAGCAACTGTGAATGTGATTGAGTCACGAACTTCAAGACCAAACTTAGATAAGAAGTCGCCTTCGCCTTCAAAGCCTTCAACATTCTTGATATACATCTCAACTGGATACGCAGAAAGATACTGAGCCAAGTCATCTTCTTGAAAGATATTATCTCTAGAAGCAGGGTTTCTTGGAATATAGAAACAGTCAAGACCAAACATCTTGATAGACTCAATAACCAAGTCTTCTATAAGATCCTGTTCACCATGTACTCTATCTACAGAACCATAGTTGTTGAAATACGAATTTGTAGCCACTCTATTATCCTATCATATCGACTGCGGGCAAAGAATAACTTGAAGCCATTTCTTCTTCAAGTCTTTGAATCTCTTCTCGTGCATCGCTTAAAATTTGTTCTCCATTGAACTGAACGCCACCGGGCAATGTCATGCCATTGAACTTAGTGAGATTTGATCCCCACTGATATTTAATTTTTGCTGTTGCGTAGTTTTGCAAGAAACGATCTTTCCACAAGTCTGTGTATGTAGTACCGTCAACAACTTGATATGCTTCGACTACAACATGAGTTCCTACAGCCAGTGAGTCTAAGTTAGTGTCTAGAAACAGTCTATTTGTGTGTCTATTATATCGCATTGGAACTGCGCCTACTAACAGTTCTTCCATAAGACTAAGATTAGCCATTGACATATAGAAGTGAGTCATGTTATAATTCATTATATCGTGAAGATTGTGCAATACAAACTGATACTTTGCGTTAAATATTCCAGACCCCGTACCAACATTAGACTCTGGTGTGAACACATTTACGGCACCTATGATGTTATCTGGAATCTCAATGTAGCCAAGTTCAAAGATTCCTTTTGTGATACCTGAGTTTGCTGAAGATTCAATTGTTGCTGTTGTGGTAGAGTCTTCTCCAGTTATAACTTCGCCATGCACAAAAGCTACATCATTAGTTGGCTTGCTATATGTAATCTCTGCACCAGATACCTCTAGAATTACTGCTTTAGCACCACCTGCGCCTGTAATGATCTCACCTACAGTGAAGTTCTCTGCTGTACTTGTAGTTAATTTAAGTGCTGAATTAGATACTTTGTGCTTGAAATAAGTCTTTTCTACTCCATCAAAGTGATAGTCGTTATAATATGACAGTGCCTCATCAACTCTATCGTCTACTTGCTCAGTAGAAACATTGATATCGATTACTGGTTTTCCCAATTTTCTGAGACAAAACTCTTTGAAGTCTGCTTTAGTTGTTGGCTGTGCCATGCTTTATTCCTAAATTATGTTGATATAATACTATTTATAATCAATAGACTTGTGCTATTTTCAGATACAATGAGTATAAATATTTATAAATAAGTGATAACAGACTTCGAATTAATATCTATAATATATTCTAAAAGGATAAAAAAATGTCAATACCAACAACTATTCCAACAATTGCCACTGTAAACGGCAATGGTGACTTTCCAGGCGTTAATGGATTCAACTACAATGGTGGTGTTACCCATTTTGCACTTTACGGCACATTTGCAGGGGCAACCATTACAATACAAGCATCTTTCGAGGAAGACGGATCCCATGTATTCATTCCACTCACAGACGAAGCCGGTACTGGAGTTTCGATACAAGCTAACGAAGTTATAAAAATCGACATGGGTAAATGTAAGCTGAAATTTGTCGCTACAGGTGCAACGGGTACTCCCGCTATAAAAATTAAGGCATCTTAAAATGGCTATAACCAGAGGGGTTCTATCTCGGGCTACTGAAGATCGAGTTGTTGTTAATGTCCAAGAGGTGACAAATGACGAAAGTCCGCCTGTAATAAATGGCGCACCTTCAATAACATTAACTCCTTTGGAGGGAGCCGTTCATTCAACGACTCCAATTGCGACTGTACAAGCATCAGATAGGTTAAATTTCTCTTTCCAGAAACTGAGCGGTCCTACTGAAGTCACTATTGATCCTAATAATGGTCAAATAAAAACGTCAAAAGCAGTATCAAAAACTGCTAGTTGGAATACGCCGAATTCGCCCGGAAATTCTTCTACAATTAAAGCAACAGACACTGCAGGCAATGATTCGTCTCTGACTACAATCAATATAAACCCTCAGTATGCGGGTGCGCTTGCAAGCTGGGCAACAGGTGAATCGGTAAGCCAAAGCACTAATATCATATCATATGATCTTAGTAATTCTACTAATAACACTACCTTTCCTTATATGGATGAAGCGTTTAACGAATCGGAATTTGCAGGCTATTTTGATCAGTTGAATATTAATAACAGCCCAGGAAGCACTAGTACTCAGCAATCTGGGTACGGTCGTGTAGAGGTTTTCGTGACTGACTTTTCTGACGATGACGCTCACACGCATATTAGGACAATAGCAAGTGGTTCTAGTAATAATGTTCGGTTGGGTTTGGCGCAAAGTGGTAGTTTCGTTAAAACGTGGACAAGTGGAGATTCGATTGATGTAGTATTTGGTCTAGTACCAGATAATCATTACTACTATGAATTAATCACTAACCCAGGTTCACAGGGATATCCTAGCCAGTTTGGTGCTGATGAATTATTTAGAGATGCGCCTGATAATTGTATTAGAGTGCGACATTCTAGCGATGCAGATGATGTTACTATATCTACTGGTCAATTAGTAAATATTGGCGCAAAGAGATCAACGACATATGGTATATCCCCGACTATAAATTTCCCAACAGGTCTTATAAATGAGCAAGCTATTGGCAGTGTTACAAACAGTAATGGCGCTTGCTACTATGCTATTAATAATGGTGATGGTACACTTTCTTTTGCAACTTCACGTTCAAATGCAGTCGCAGAAACCCCTGTTAAAGTTCAATTTTCTAACAGTGGTTGGGGCGGAAGTTATACAGATACATCAAGAACAAGTATTAGAATAAGACCAACCGCTCTTAGAAAACAAACATACACAGTTAGTGATCCATTTGAAGTGACTCATACTCCAACACTAGCAAACCATACTCCTACACCTTGGAGTGGTGTCGGAGCGCCTGGCCAAGGGTCCACGATACAAGTATATTATTATGTACCCACTTTAGCGGCTAATGCGTTTACCGATGTTATAGTCGCTAATATTTCTGGTGGAGTTGGTTCTTACACAACCAGTAATCCATACACTAGTTTCAGTGGTTATCAAATTGATACCAGTACGCCAAGTGTCTTTAAACTTCGACTACCACAAAATCAGACTGCATCCGGAACATATGTTCTTACTGTTGCTGATCAGGCCGGAGGTGCGAGAACTGTATCCTATACAGTGCAACCCGTTAGTGAAATTGTACTTACTTCTGGAAATAATGTGAGCATTTCATCAAGTTATAGCACTGGAGTTGTTGCTCAAGTGACTTGTTCAGGTGGAAATGGTGCTTACACATTTGCGATTAATGGTGGCGCTACTACCAGTTCCTTAATTAGTAATGGACTGTCTATTAATAGTTCTAACGGAGAGATATCTTTAAACTCTGGGGTTGGTGCCGGAAGTTACAATGTAGGTTTCAGGGTTACAGATAGTTTAGGCAACTTCGAAGATTTTACTATTAATTTAGTTATAGCAGTCCCAGTAGTACAGACAATCACGATACAAGGTGTGGGATCACCTACTGGTGGTGTGTACTATTATGGCTACAGTGGGGGGCAATATGGTGGATCAGGTACCATATCGCCACAAGTTGCACCATTTCCTTCGTTTGTTAGCGGTAATGTAACTTTAGGTGTTTATTATCAAGTCGCATTCGGTAGCTATAACTTCTATGTGAACATAAATAATAATGGAGTTTCTTCAGGTATACCACAAAACACATTCACTCAATTAACAATTGATGATGGAGTTAATGTAAGGGTGTTTGATACGTCTTCTGTGTACCATGGCTACTTAGCAAACCTTGGGTCAGCCCCTAATAGATATAGCCAATGGCGATGGGGCTTCAGCCCAGGAGATGCTCAATATCAAAGAATTGTTAATATGAGCGCAGGCGATACAATTACACTCACCTTTACTTAAAATATGAGAAAAAACGATGGCTACTAGGAAGTATTTAAAATTTGGGTTGAGAGCAGATAAAAATCTAGCTGATTTAACTGATAGTACAACTGCATTGGGTAATTGTCTTAATGACATAACCAGTGTGAATGATATAGATGGTACCCCAACTGGGTTTACTGTATCAGACTTGAGTCCCCTATTTGTGATTGCAGATAGTGATATAGATGAAACATTCGACTATACTAGACCGGCAGTTCCGCCATATGCGTTTACTAGACTAAAAGGGACTAGAGCGCAAGCGACAGTTATCGATAGTCTAGGTAGACAAAGCACTAAAGTTATCGAACCACAATTAAGAATACAAGACTACTTAGATAAGTATAAAACCGTATTTGGTGATCCACCTTTTATTAATGGTGGATCAGGTCCTATAGCAGACTTTATTCCAACAGACAGAATCAACAGTAGCACTCAACAAGTTGGTTCTGTTGTTTCTGGTGATGATATTGTTTCGGGTAACGTATATAGACTGATTCAAATAGGGTCTCTTAGTGTTTTTAGTGCGGCATGGGATTCTCTAGGAGTGGCGACACCAGTTCCACTTGAAGATTCTAGCGGAACTGTTATCAATGCAACTACTTCTAGTGTGTTTACTGCATTACAGGCTGGCAGTGCTTCATTCCCAGGCGCATTGTTTATGAATATTTCAGTGCAGACCGGTAGTTACGAATCTCCCGAAGCTAACATAGCACCAAGTAACTTATCTCCAACTAAATTATACACAAAGATTATAGATAACAATACAACTAACATTTATGTTGATGATTCTTACTGGAACGCCACCGGAAGATTCGTCATAAATGGTAGACTCTTTGATAACTTTCCAGACGCTAATGGTATATTACAGTTTACTGGTTATCAGGACGGGTCGTTTTCTCCGATAATATCGACTAATGGATTGTTTTTGTTAGAGCAGGATATAACTGCAAACGAATCCACAGAAGACAACTGGGAAACGATAAGAGGGGGTCTGAGCGATTCGTTTATACCATTCTATCCATTCTCATATGAGACCGAGTCAAACGCCGGAATTACGAGAATAACCTTTGATTCGAATGGAAAAGACATTATTAAGTTGGCGACTGGAATGTCTGTGACGATAACAGATGGTGCTGAAGAGTTAACTGGTAATGTATCAACTGTATCTATTGATGGAAACTATGTAGATTTAGATTTGGACCTCGCTGTTGATAGTGGTGGAACGACATATTCTAGACAATTACTAGTGATATCTTCAGAATTGGGTGGAGAAGAAGTATCTTTTTCTAGTATGGGGATTGCTCCAGTAGGATTTTCGCAGAGAAGAAGAGTTAGATACACATACTACTGGCCTGAAACCACATCGAATATCAACGCAAAGGCTGCGGGTGATATAAGCACTAGTCAATTCGGGTTTGAGAACTTTTACCCAGTAAACTCAAGTCAAAATTTCGACAGTAAAAAATATAGCTATCCATACTACCGTCAAAAAAGGGCAAGTCCTTTAAACGAATTAGCTAATCACGAGTTAAAGGTGACAACAACCTTAAAGGATAGATATATACCAAAAAGTCTATCTAGTACTATTACACCACCTCTTCTATATAATTCCACTGGTCCTGAGATGGTGGAAACTGAAGTATCTTTTAACAATCTAGGAAGATGTACTATATTTAGTGACGATTCTCGTTATAATGCATTTTTGTCTATTCAAGTAGGCGATATTGTCACAATTTACAACACTGACAACTCCTCTTATATTGCATTTAAGATTGAAACGCTTGAGATAGATAATAATAACACATCTCCGGCAGCTGATAATATTACATTTACTATCGACCCAACATTTGCTCTAAGTTTCTTAGCTGTAGATACTTCATATAAAGCAATTATATTAAGAAACGAAGGAATTGCCGGTATATACAAATATGTAAATGATGGTGGTGATAATAGAGCGAACATTATAACTAGTGGTGGAGTCGGTGGTTCAATATCGTATTTCGTCAATGAGATATTCGAAGACGATTTAGTGTATAAAATAGAGTTTACTGGTGGAGCCGGTAACTCTGATGTAAATCAATCTGGATTTAGAGTTACTTCAGTAGATCATAACAATACACCAGGTACTCTAAATGCTGACTTCACAGTTCAGGCAAACCCAAACTATAGTGAAACATTCGATAATAGTACTACTGGATTACTTGCTGTCTATCGATCAAAAGGTTTGATTGAAAAATCAACAGTATCAGAATGCTACGGGGTGATAGGAAAAGAATCTACTGCTCAAGTTAATTCGAATAACAATACCATAGACATTACAGATGTTACTGGTATATCTGTTGGGAATTTTGTGTATTTTGATGGTGTTATTCCTCATGGTTCTACAGTTGCTAGTATTATCAACACTGGTGGTCAAACAGCAATTTCATTGAATGGTAGTAATGTGACATCAGCGGTTCTGTTAAAGGGATCAACTATAGTTTTTGTTGATCACACAGTTGATAGTACGGGTGATGGTAATGCTGATGGTTGGGAGGGGTTAAATAAAGAATATTGTATTATTCCATTGAACACTGCTCCGCCTTGGTCAGGAACTCCAGTAGGACTTAAAACTCCAGATGCTAATCCTAATGTCGTGGCTAAAGAACTTAGATTCTCTAGATTGTCGTTTACATTGCCTACTACGAACATAACGGAAACTGTACCGACATCAACTCGCACATATTTAAATATGACGTATACCGACCCAGATGGTTAAGACGAAGGCGTTGCTAATATTCTATAATTTCCTGCCGCAACATCTGATGCTGAAGAGTTAGCTACGAGGAAATACTCTTCACCATTGACGATGATTGGTATCTTATGTGTAATAGTTTGACCAGATATATTTACGCTCGTAGGCACTCCACTTGCATCGTCTGGAAAAGCTGTTAAACCATCGTGGATGATCGTATCATTATTCTCATCTTGGTAAGAACTTTGTAAAGTTGCAATCTGCTGACTATTAGTAAATAATAGCTTAGGTTCACCTATAGCTTTTCCGCCTGATCCTGATGTGTTTATGGAAGAATCATCTGCTGTGAACGACACTCCTACGGCAGGAGTAACTCCATTGAAGTTTCCTGAGGTTGTCCACTGTCTACTAGTACCCAAGTCTGTTATTGTGTAATTTTCTCCGTCAACAAATGACCCATAATCTGTTTCATCTTCTCTAGCGAAGTTGAAGTCGCCCGCTTGTGCTATTGCAGACGAAGTGAAGAGTGCAGGGATATTTATAGACACGCCTCTGGTGCTTATAATTTTATTAATATCATTCCAAGGATTGTCTTTACCAGTAAACGCTCTTTTTGCCTCATCAGTCATCGAGTTATGGATATATAATCCTGGCGGCTCTAATGCTTTTGCAGTAGAACCTGAAGAACCTGCGTTACCCACCCCTGTTGCGATAAAGATAACCGGATACGCTTCAGCATTTTGAATGGTTAAGCCAGCACCACTTGCATTTGCTGTAAAGAAATCACCAACTGAATATGTAATTGGTGAGGAAGTCGTTCCGCCTATTGTATTCCAAATACTCTGTATATCAATGGTTAGTGTATAATTCGTACCAACACTAGGTACAGAGAATGATATCGCATCACCATCGACTGTTAATGAGAGTTTTATTTCAGAGATTGTTGAACTGTGAACAAAGTAATCAGCATTTGCAGGCAACTGTGTAATATCATCATCAGTCGCCAGTTTAGTTAGTCGTACTTTGTTTCCTGCTACAAGTGAATGACCACTTCCAAGATTTATTGTATTTGATCCACCATTCATATCAGAGACACCAAAAGTTTTAACGCCTCTAGTATCCGTTCCTAAACTCTTTATCTTATAGACAACACTGTTTGTATTGTCAAAGCTGCCGTCTTCTACTATTTTAACACCAGTTGCAATAGTCCCTGCGCCAATATCGTCCCAGTCAGCACCACTACCGAGTGTAGTAATTTGATATTTTTCACCCACCACTAAAGAACCGAAGTCTGTTGGGGCTCCAACAATAATAGGAGTCCCACTAGATGGATTATTTACTATACTTAAAACTCCAGTAAGCTGTACGCCGTTTCTGGGCGAGAAAGTATTTGGTTGATAGGTTAGAATAGTGTTTTTCTTTTTATAATTTATATCAGATATAATGTCATCTATGAGAGGTATTCGATATACGAAAGGGTCTTTATATAACTCATCATCATCGGATTCCGCCTCTTCACCCTCACCAAGACTACTATCCTCAGCACCACTTTTTACAATAAGTTTTCTAATGTTTATAGGCAATATACTATCATCTCTGGTTAAAGAGACTGTAGTAATGTCAGTCAATGGTAGTGTAGCCTGTGAAACTATATTTCTTAATTGAAAACTCTCTACACCATCGCTATTGAATACTTCATAGTCGTAGCCAGCCTCGCTGTTTAATCTGAGTTTAGTACCATCTGGAAATGCTCTTTTACCTCTAAGTAAGTTGGCCTTAAAAGTCCAACCATCAAGTGGATCATTTACTGCAAATAAATCTTGTCTGGGTAATACAGGAACAACTATTCCTCCCTCTCCGGCAAAACTAAACCCAGCATCAGTAGCTACGAATATATCGTTAACTTGTACAGAATCACCTGTTCCATACTCTGAATTATTTGCCGACCAACCAACAAGACTCCAATCTCGCCCTTCTCCCAAAGTCATTATTTTATATTTAAGACCTAGTGTTAAGAACCCATAATCTACAGCAGGGCCGACAGCATTTGGATCGTTTTTTAGTCTAGATACGAACTTATTATTTCCATCGAAAAGTCTAATGTCATCTGCAATACCGCCTTTACCCAAGTTATTGAGTATGGCGGCATCACTAGTTGAACTATCACTTTCCACTAAGTTTAAATTCTTTACAAATCCTTGAGCCATTATACTTTCCTAGATTTCGTCCATGTCTATAGTCCAACCATATGTTGAGGTTAGTACCTGATATTTTTTCTTTGGATGACTTGGGTCATCAGTATCGCCGGGTATATCATCTAGTGCCCTAACCGATAGTCTTACTGCTAAACCATTTCCGTCCAAATACTTACCTACGCCATTCAATGCAAACCCTCGTTGCCCCTTTAGATATACAGCAACATTTCTTCTTGGTGTTGGAGAATCCACCAAAGCAGTTGTATATAGATCAGCAATTAAATCACCGGCAACAGATGCGGGTAGTCTATTGTTCTGAAGATTTATCTTATTAGTTTCATTACAAAAGGCAAGACTGAATGGAGTATATCCATCAAAATCATTAATAGAGCAATTAATATCCAAGACTTTAATTGCCGCTGAAAAGTCTGGAATATTTCCAGTAAAGTTGTTGCTCGAAATGTCAAAATATCTCAAGTTGCCGGCTACAGGTTTTGGGAAGCTACCAGAGAAAGAATTTCGTTGAATTTTATAGTCAGATAATGAAGTCAAACTATTCAAAGCATCAATACTTCCAGTATATCCTAGATTAAATAAAGCATTTTGTGTGGCGTAAGAGACTCGTCTAAATCTAGCACCGGTGTCGTTAGATGAATTTCCTGCGCCACCGCCTAGATCATAATACGATTGTCTTTCAGCTATGGCTCCATAGCCTGTACTATATGAAGATGAACCAGATGCGTCAAACTCATCACCATAACTTCTTACACCGCCTCTGCTACTCCAAGGCGCATTTGATGGGCCTGTACGAACCACTCTATAACTTTGACCATTAAATAAATGCTTAAGGTGTACTCTGTTCATATTAGAACGACTCTCGGCAGGCAAGAATATGTCTCCAACCTTCGGGTTAGAACCTGTTTGGTTTTCAGTACCTTGATACCCTGAAAAATTGGTAGGATATGGAGTATTCGCTACCCAACCCACATTTTCCCATCTGAATTTTATTTGCGCCGGAGTACCTGATCCTGTGTCTGATATAAGACACCACAGACCCGGAGTAATATTATCAATATTTGATTCTTTATATCTCAAATACTGGTTATTCTGAGGTGTAGTCCCGTATGCTGAAGATGTGCTAAAATCTACATGGGTTTGATCTGTGTCACCGGCGCTCCAACCAAAATCTTCAAATTCTTTGTGATATAAATCACCATAGTAATTCAAGTTAAACATTGTTGATGTTGACGATATTCTATTGATTCTATATATTGCACCAACATTAGCGGCCTGTGGACTTGAAAGCCTACTTTTATTATTATATAGAAAACACTTCTCTAAACGAGTTTTACCACTCAGAGACGGAAAAGCTCCAGTACCATTAACAGTAATGGAATAAATCTGTTGTAGGTTTGTGCATGATTCCAGAGGTATACTATATACTTCTGAGTTTTCTGGATTATCGTTTACCCATCTTGTAGATGTGGAATGATGACCGTACATAAAGAGATACCGAAGCGAATTTTTGATATCGTCAAAATGTTTACCCGTTCTATTTGGTCGACCGTCTATTCCCCAGAAATCTCCTAAAGCGTTATAACCTACACCATGATCATATCTCGTACTTCCTCTAGGCCCATAATATTGGTAATAATACATTCTTTGGTTATTGCCACTAAAGGTATTGTCGTCAGGTGTAAATTTAAGCCCTGTATTATAGTAAACCCTAACTAGTCTTAGGTTGGGCTTAGCCGCCATGTACCCAGAGAAGTTTCCTCTAACTGACCTATTACCATTGAGCGAGTACTGCCCGCAATATCGTACAAATAAGTAGGTCATGGCCGAATGCCCGGCGATCTTATCAGATGTCCATGTTCTATCTGCCAAAGAGTAATACGGATCTGGCTCAAAATGATTCAACCAGAACGTAGATAAGTTTGGATTATTGGATATATCAACAGTATTGTGATCAGTGTATGCACTGCGGAAATATGTTAGTTTTTTACTTCTACAGTACACACTTCTATCGGCATTACTCTTTAATCTGTCAGCAGATGAGACATTATTTGCCATAGTGCCAGCAACATACGGAGTTTTATTGATAGATTTAAGTGGTACAGAGTAATGATCCCACCTAGTCAATTCTTCACTATTACACATATGTCTAGATAAGTAGTTATATGCCGCATAGTGTATTTTTTCTTCTTTGATTCCTTTGTATACTGGATCAATGAATATATCATCAGCAACATTCGGTCCCGCCCACTTGTGCAGAGAGTGAAGAAATCCGTTGGAAGCAGTATATGCGCCTGAAATGATTGCTGACCCACTTGTATTTCGCAATTGAAATGAATCTCCAGACACACTGTGAACTTGATAGATAGTTCCATCAGCAAGACCAGAAAGATTACTACCCATTTCGCCAGTAAACACCATAGCGGTTATAGGTGTGCCATCATCATATGCATGATATTGATATCGAACATAGTCGTTATCGGCAAACCTATGATTAGCAATTGTAAACGTAGCGGTAGTGCTATTAACCGAATATACGCTTCCAATAGCCGGATTGAAAGTTACCATATATGATGGGTCTGGTCCTATAGGACTACTTCCAATACTAGTAATTCTTGGAGTACCTCTTTCGCTATTTGTCGCTCCAATCTGGAAGTTCTGGACATTTACAAGATGTGAATAATCAATAGATATATTACCTTGAAAAGAGTTACGCAAATCTACTTTCTCCAAACTAGGTGGAAGTCGATTAATTTGCTCTTGAGCAACTATTTGGTTTAGCTGATCATTGACATTTCCCTCTGTACTAGGGTAAAGGGCTTCTAGATTGCCTAATCCTAATTCCTCTAGATATTGCCACCCATTCATAAGATCATTGTTCGTCATCTGCAATTCTAGCAGACCCGGTGCTATAAATTTAAAGTCTGGTATGACCTTGAACTTACCACTATTTAGAAGAACCCTAGACAGATTTTCCATTTTGGTAAAGGGAAACTCTTTTGTATATAGTCCACTAAATCTAATTTCACTAATCCTGCTTGGTGGATAGTATAGATTGAATGTATGTGTAGATGCCGAATTCAACCCACTTTCATTTACATATGAAAGACGATTAGCGGCAACTACGGCTGCATCAAACTTATATGGAGGAGTGTTTAGTGTAATGTCTTGTCTTTTAATCGAAAATGGTACTTTTCCTAAGTTGTCTTCTAGAATTGGTAGATTACCAGTGGTTGCGAACTGAGCAGTATAATTGCGAGTTCCACTAAACTCCCATGACAAAGGTATACCCTTCATTACTGGGAAGTCCACGTTAGCACCATTAACATTAAGTCTAATAGTATGGGTAGGAATCTCTCCCCTAAACTCTTTTACTACTGGTTCTGATGTAACGCCTAGTTGAGTTAGAGACAGATATTCTCCAGAAACTTCTAGTTTAGCACCATAAGTTATATAGCTGTCTGGATTCGGATCACCAATGGGCGACCAAGAAGAGACCCTTGATGTTGAAATGTCTGCACTTTTGATCGGCCACTTCTTTAAATGAAGCATGGTGATGTTAGTAAAATCGGTGACATTGGAGCCTGCGTTTAATCCACTCAAAACAAAACTAGTTTCCGATGGGGTACCCGTTACAGTATAATCACCATCAGTCAGGTCACTACCAGTATCTGCTACTCTTACTTGATCGCCAGCAACTAGAGTGTATGTTTTACCATTGACCACATTGGTTAATAATCCAGTGCCGGTAACAGTATTAGTGCCTGCAGTGACACCAGTGATATCTTTTATTGGAACAAGTTCAGGATTATTATAGTCAATATAATCATACTTGATTGCTCCTGCAATAACTCTATCATTAATAGCAAGATTATAGTTTTGAGTAGCATCTACTTCTTTAAATGTCTGTATTTGACCTTTTGCAGTACGAGCAGACTCTAACTGAGAATAGAACAATCTATCCTGATTATCAACCAAACCAGAGATTTGATGAAAGTCAGCAACACCCAACTCTTCTGTACGCCTAACATTTCTAATCAAATCCAAGTCGGCTATTCTAAGACCTAGGTTAGCCAGAGATTGATCAAAGCGATCTACATCAATAAGCGAGTTGGCTACATTTAATCCTCTGAGAATTGCCATTTATTATTGTTCCCTACTAGTTATGGTCAGTTGAATATTTCCGTTATCTGCGGTAGGATCTACTTTTGTTGCTGTTATAAACACCGCTTTATTATTTAGTGCGCCACGACTAATGTCTTTTCTATCTCTCTGGAATATATTACTTAATCCAATAGCAACTGTGTCGTTTGCCCCAACATAATATGAATATATAACTTGACCGGGTCTCAATGGATTCAAAAGAGTTTCGTCATACCTACAAGCGGATAGTCCAGTATCACCATTAAATGCAGTAGGCGTATTCGTACTAGTCGTAAACGGCTGGGCAGGAAATTGTAAATTATCGTTCCACAATACATCTTCGTGTACGAAGTTAGGCGTATGCGTAGTGACTATTCCCTGCTCAGATATTTCTTCTATAACAATACCATTAATTCTAGAGTCATCACTTAAAGCAAAAACTGGATACAGTGGTTGATCAGAAAAACTTACCGCTTGAACTATGCTAAATTCTTTATGTCGGAAAAGTCTATCTCCATTTTCGTCTAAAGAAAACGCTCTCCAGTTATCTTTTAACGTGATAGTTTTAGTCTGAATAACTTTGGGTGTTCCATTTGCACCAGTTAATGTCTCTGGATTATATGTTTCTAAATGGCCCAGTAGTCCTTGTTCAGCGTAGATATAAGGACTAGTATTCTCTTCGTCTTCTATAGTTGGAACAATAACGTCACTTGTGTAAAAGAAACCTGTGCCAGCAAAGTTTACGCCTACTTCAGAAGTACCTTGTTTTATTTCCCCACTCGATGGATATGATCCACCTTCAGCAAAGACGATCTTACTTCTTTCTATTCCATCTGAATCATTTTCAAGAACTATTTCTTCGAATGCGTAGTTAATTGTACCTACTTCTCCTGCAACACAAGATATATTTCCTATATCCTCACCTTCTAATTTATTCTCGGCAACCCGATCCAGTCTAGGATCTACTTGAAGACGATCACCATAACTTGGGTCCCACTCTCCTAGACCAACTCTATCTCTCTCGTCAAAGTCTGTGTTGTAATGACAAAACTCTACAGACGGAAAGTCGTCTCTATTATATTCTACATACTCGCCTGTAGAAACTTCAAACTTAACCTCTGGATCACTATCGTCTCGGTCAGTCGTTGCAAAGGGTTTATGTGGCGTAACTCCTATAAGAAACTCGGCAAATTGCTTTCCACTATTTACCAATTTTCTAGCATTTAGAAAATGTATTTTAAACTTATTCTTAGTAATACCAATATCAGAAGAAACTACTGTATTGTAGTTTACAAGACTCGCTTCGAAGAATTTCTGTGGATTGGTTTTTGCGTCATCTATTCTGAAAATACTTCCATCTAGTCTTCTAGTATCTTCGGCTACAGATTCCTCTAGAGCATAGGAGTAACTATTATACTTGCTATTGATTCCATTGCCATTTCTTTTCAGTATACCACCATCTTCTCCGATAGATATGCCATATACACCATCTGCGATCACATGAGCATAGTAGTCATTATTCGTACCTAAAGCGTAGTTACTCGAACCAGTAGAAACATTTAACTGTCTTTTAAGATATGCCAACTGATTGGTGATACCATTGCCGGGAAGCGCACCATTTGCGTCAACATTATGCACATAATTCGATGTCAGTACAATACTGGTTTTATTTTCACTGTCATATTCTTTCAAATCTGATGTGGTAAATGTGAGGCCTGTGGTGCCTCCTACTGAAGAAGTTATGTTATTTCCGTTAAGATTACTCAACTTAAATGCAGTAACACTATTTCCACTTGATCCTGTGATAATACTAGTTACTTCAAAAACTTGGTTTGTGGGATAATCATTAATAGCACTGTCAGTATCTGTTCCACTAACCTCAAATCTTTCCCCTAGTCTTATCTTTCTTGCATCACAAGTAAAGTGTCCAGTTACATTTGTTACAGTAACATTTTGAAGAGGTCTCTGATTGGTGAACTTCTTAATCTTATATTGTGTGATTGGGTCCGATCCCATATACAGACAATCTCCAACCTGTAATGTATCGAAAGTTTTTATCAATGCACCAGAGTTAATAGAAACTATATTAGAATCCTGAGTTAAGTCAACAGAAAATCTATCATTCACAAGAGGAAACTTAGGTTGTCCCGCACCATCAGCTATATCGTTAGAGCCGGTTTCGCCAGGACTAGATCCTGGTTGAACGAGAGCGATTCTATTTAACTCTCCAAGCCCTGAGTTTGTATATTTTGCAACGACTTTTCTAGTCTTTGGATGCTTACCATTCATCCAGATGCCTGGGCTATAGTTAAAATGTACTCCCATCGGAGACCCATTTACTTCTTCTATATCTATTCTAGCAAATGTGTCAGACGAAACAGAAATCTGATCTGGATATGATTTTTTATAGTTTTGCCTGTCCTCACCCTGAGTATTAGCAAGTGTTTCTTTTGGTAAAATACCTAGTATTGAAGTTCTAGTGTCGAACTCCTTTGTTGTTGTGCCAACAGAATTTAGTCTTATAGTGCCTTCGTCTCCACCATCAATATAGCAACTACTACCATATTTGTATAGATACATTGGCTCTCTGATATCTTTGGTATCACTTGTGTAAATAAGATACCTGAACTTGAAATCTGGATTTTCTAGAACAGGTTCGCCTAATCCATTCTCGATAACGAATGTGTGTAGAAGAACCCATCTACATTCATCATTTTCAATTGGAACATACGCATAGAATTTAGCACCAATTGCGCCATACCAAGAGAACTCGATCTTATACATCGTAACATCTTCAAATGATAATATGTAACCAGAATCTCCATCTCCCTGTAACTTATCACCATTCCATGCATCTCTTCTAATTACAGTTTCCCAAAGTCTACTATCGGTACCTATACCATACTGAGTAACTTGGGTAGAACTTTGATCATTAGCCGAAAGACCTTGTCGCTCAAGAAGTTCATCGGGCATCTTAACAGTACTTCTGCGAATAATGCTGAAGCTAGACCCTTTAAGTTGAAACATATATTCATCTGTATTGTTAGAGCAACCCCACTCTGCAATTTGATCCTGTGCTATAGCACTACCCGCAATCATTCTTGCACCAAAAGTAAATCCACTAGAACGACCAGGTTGATATCTAAAACTTCTTTTGCTCTGAAGTATACCGTAATGAGTTGTACTTGATGAGTCGCCAGGAATAGTGTCAGAACTACTACAGAACGCTCTAATCAGATTGTATTCACCGAAAGCCTTATAACCCTCAATAGCAATTCTGCCTTCTGGGTCTGATTCTAATGCGATTAGAGTAGCCGGCATTTTTGGATACCCGTCAGTACGGGCTATGATTTTATCATAGAATACAGTCCATCTCTCAATAGCATCAAATGAGGTTTGTAAGAGAGGTTTACCATATTTGACATCATACCAAGTGTCTTTAGTGTTAAAATCTAAAACAGACCCTGCTTTATCGAATGTAAAGTCTAAAATGACATTATCTTCAACGTCAACGATTGTAGCATCTTCTTCCGAGAGGAAATTTCTATTAGCAAAAACAGGGTTGACAGAAATAAATAAGTTATAAAGATATCTTCCTAAAGCAACAAAATTCATATAATTTTTGAATTTTAGTGGTATTTGCCCTTGGCCTATCTTTCTCTCTTTTGAGCCTTTTGGGTAAGTATATTGAGTAGGAAATGCGCTTAGATAGAGTGCTTGTTCGTCAGACCCCTCATAAAATCTAACATTTGATCTTCTACCATAGACTGGATGCTCTTTTTCATACCATTGATAAGGATCGTTACTATGACCAATGTATATATCACTCGCATCCCAGTTCTCGGTGTCTAGACCGTATGTAGCAACATCAGAAAAAAGAGAAAGCTGTGTCTCTGCTCTGGGAACACCTAGTAATGAAGAACTAACCTGAGAAGTTTCTTTAAACTGCTCTACAATAGGTATAGATTCGCCACCATTAGGTATGCCAGGATTGTTATTGACATGAACACTTAGGGAATTGTCAGCTTTAGTGAGTGACGTAAGTGCGGCACTTTCTTCAGTTACGAGAGGGTTCCCCGCATCATCAAATAGCGGGGTACCTTCTCTGTCGATAAGCTGTATAAACTGCTTTGTGATCGGGGCCGGAGTTTTGTCGTACCCGATCTTTATTTGCTTTGCCATAAATTACTGCTCTTCCCACGTTACACCCAAGCTAATTTCGTCAGTGTTTGTACTTGCTGTGTCAGAATCAACAGCAAAGTATAAACTATCTGCAATATCTGTCAAAGGAAACGATAGATATTCTTTGTTATAGTCGAAGTATGGGCTCAAATCAAATTGCTCAGTACCTGCTCTTAAATAAGTAGTCGCAACATTTACACCAGTACCTGCAATTGGTACAACACTATTTGATGCAATCTCGACTGAACTCAGCCCTTCTTTTTCTTCTGCACTTTTAGTTGCTGTAACATTATAAGCGATGTCTTTACCATCTGCTTGGAACTTCAAGTCTGGTAAGAATACTCCATTATTGAGCAGTTCTATCTGACCTTCAAACGATTGTAACAACTCGAAATAATACTGATCACCTTCTTTATATAGTCTACCGAAAACAGTCACCGCTTCAGATACTATTCGACCTCTAAACCAACCGAATATGTCTTCACCATTCTGTATGTATGGAGTAGCACTTTCAGTAACAGCGATAGGACTATTGCTATTATCAATAATGTATGCACCATTCAACGTAAGCGTTCCAGAAGGAGTCACGCTAGTTTGGAAAGTAGGGGTCTTCTTAAAACGAAGTCTTACAGTGTTGCTACCAATGTTTGCAGTTGACAGCTTAGTTGGGTAAACCTGAACTCTATTACGAACTAAGTTACCTTCACGAGTTGACCTAATCGACTTCTTAGTCTCAACTCCATAAACAGTTTCCGATCTATCTGGTAGTAAGAATACTCCATTTGTTGAGTTTAGTGGTGCTGACAAATGAACTCTATTATTAGCACTGTCAGCCCATACTACCTGAATATTCTGATCTAATAGGCTATTGGTTTTAACTCTAGCGCCCATATAGAATACTGGATCAATAACTTTTACAGATTGGAAAGTTATAGCAGAGAAGCTACTTACTGCGTCAGTAGGCGATAAGCTAGTAAGAGTAAATGATGTCGCACTAGCCCCTGCGGCAACAACATAGTTTCCGCTAGTAATGTCACTTCCAGTATCAGTAATTTTTACAACATCTCCTGTTGTCACAGTAAAGCCAGAACCAGAGACAACTCCACCTGTTGAAACTCCTGTTACAGTACCTACAAACTCATCAATATATGTTTCATTAACAACATAAGTTGGTGTAGTCGCAGACTCGCCGGGAACACTGTTAGCGGATTCCTCATATAGACCACCTACAGCAAATCTTTTACCTCTAGCAGATACTGTATCTTGGTTATTATGACTGTATAGTCGAACAGTACCTCTATCTCCACCATCGATGTAGTATGAAGCACCATACTTAACAATGTTGTGTGAGTTTGAGTTTCCATAGTCGCTCAAATATGTTTCACCATCACCAAGACTCTGCTCATCACCACCACCGTAAGTAGTGTAAGTAATAGGCAATGTTGCGTTACCAAGAGATGCAATCTTCAACTGATTCGATGCTCGCAGGTGATGTACTCGTACCCATCGTGCTTCACCATTGTCAACTGGAACATATGCCAAGAACAATGCACCAACAGCACCATACCATGAGAACTCAATTTTAAGCATCGTTACTTTTGTGAAGTCGAACTTATATAAGCTATTTTGGTTGCTTTGTGTGCCTTCGGTGTTTGTGTAAATCTGACCGGGTCTAGCAGTACCGCCAGGACCAGTTGCTACATCACTATAAACACGCTTTCTAGAGCCTAATCTAGTAGAATCATTTTGAAGTGCTTCAGCAGTGCTTAACTTTCCATCAAGAACATCATGACTAAATCTTGAACGAGGTACACGATATTCGTAAACGCCCCAGTACTCTGGTTTAACATTATTCTTAATCCAGTTTACATATTCTGGATAGAAGTTTACATTATCGATCTGTGATCTAATCACATCAACATTGTTACTCAATTGTGGATTCAGTGCAGTGTTAACGAATCCTATATACTCTTGATTCTCGTCTAAAGTAGTAGAAAGTAGATCGTCACCATAGGCATACATATATGGGAACACTCCACCAACAGGTGCGCTTGCAGATTGATCGCCTGGCGCATATTGCCTAAACTCTCTCTGTGTCGCTGGGTTACCTGCTGAGGGCTGGCCTGCACTACTTCTATCTGATGCATAGTTGGTAGTTGTTGCCGCTGTTGTCTGTATTTCTGATCTAAACGGAGGGGACGGAGTACCGTTAATTACACTCAAATCATAATCTTGAGGGAATATAAATGGTACAACTGTGTCTATGTAGACGTTGCCCATAGCGGTGATGTTAGATGCATCCAGTGTCACTAAAAGTGGTTGTGTAGTGGTGGTTGGCATTGTTGTGCCATCAGCTTTAGTTAATGTAAACTCATTACCTTTAGGACCTATTACTCTTTTTACTCTTAGCACTTCTCCTTTGGATATAAGAACTTGAGTTGCTCCAGAACTACTTTGAATTTCTTGGGTCTCAGAAGCACCAGACCAACTAATTTTAACGTGCTGACCAAAGGTAACATTACCCTCGGTGAGTTTAAATATACTACCTACCTTAGTAATTTCACTTGAACTTTTAGTCCCAGCAGTAACTTGAGCAAGAACCTTTTTAGCATCTTTAAGTAGAGATGGATCATAAACGCCACCATGAACATGAATAAGACCATCACGAAGAGTAATCAGATTACCCGGGAATGGGTTATTACCAATAGTCATGGTTTTAGTATCTTCATTGGAGAAGTTAGCAACAACTCTAGCGGCTAATGCAGCCTGCTTATTACGAAGAGTTAGTGACATACCAAATGCTTTCAAGTCTTCAAATAAAATGTCTTTAAGATGACTATGGCGGACAGGCTCACTTAGAGTTGGTTTTGTGGCAGAATCAGCATCTAAGTCTTCTACTTGAGAATATACTGACATACCAGTTCCTCTAAGGAACATATTCATATTGTATGTAGTTTCTGCGTCTCCACCACCATCAATGTCGTTTTTATATCCATCAATTACATATCCAACGTCACGCTGACATTTATCCTTGATTACTTGCTGAAGAAGAGCGCCTCGGGTAGCATCAGCATCTACAAGTGATGCTAGTCCTGAAGTAGCATCATTTGATGATGTACCAAAACTCGCAGTTGAATATGTTATAATTTCCTGTACTGTCGTCTCACCCGCTGAAAAAGCCACAGTAGGAGTCGAATTGGTACTGAATACTTTACCAACATAGACATCATTCACGCCCGCCATAGTATCATCTGTAGCGGGATTTAGTGCAGTGTGATCAGAAGTACGAGCAGTTTTTATAGAATACGTTCTATTAGCCTTCATTTCGCTTATACCCACAGACTTCTTCTTGACAGTCACATAGTAAGCCCAGAAGTTTCTTTTTACGTCATAGAAAGTTTTTGTTGCATCTTTTGCACCATAATCTATTGAAGTAGTTTGCGGTAAGAATGTAGTAGGGTTTGAGTTTGCAACGTCTTCTACAAATGCAGCCAGTACAACAGCTTGCAATGTACGAAGTCTAGCTTTTGCTGTCGCACTTAAAGTATCGAGTATCTCTACAGCCGCATGAGAATCATCATAATTACCAGTAACTGTATCCTGAAACTGCTTTAACAGTCTTTCGTGTATAACTCTTTCAAATTTAGTAATGTTTGGGAATACGCCCACGCTTTGACCAACAGCCCAAGTACCTACAGTACCATCAGACAAACCAAAGTTTGTTGTGTTCCACTTAGTGTGTGCGTTACCACCATACTCCAAGTCTTGTAAAAACATATCGATCCAGTAGTCTAGATCACGTTTACATTTTGCTTCCATCTGGGCGGCAGTTAAACTTGCGCTCGCAGGATTACCTATAGATGTATTATATGCATCCGCTAAATCGCCATAGAATGTACTTTGACCAGTCATACTAGCGGAAAGAGTAGTACCGGCGTCAGTTCCTTTTGACACATTAATTGAGCCGGTGTAGTTTGGAAGATCGCCTAAAATCTCATCAATAAGTTCGAATCTTTTTTCTGTTAATATCTTTCTGTCTGCTATAAGATCGCCTGAGGCACCACTAGCCTCGGCAGCACCTAACCCAACAATTCTATAGTCGTCTAATTGCGTGTTATCTATTGTATCCGCATCTGCAAATGGCGCATTGATATCAGCAGTGCCTAGATTATCTTCACCACGTTTTTTGGTAGTTCCTGCAATACCATATGGACTTACTGGTGAATACTGTAGAGATTGTGTTCTACGAACAACAGTAAAGTTATCTTCCTGACCATTGTTTCTAGTTTCCCAATAGTAACCATCGTACTTATCATAGATGCCGTATTTGCGAATAACTGGATTTCTTGAAAACGGAGTTTCGCCTACAGAACTCTTAATACCAAATGTAGCCGCAGATACACGACCAGGTTGATATCTAAAGAAACGCTTAGATGTCAATACAGAAACTTTATTACGAGATGCTTCTACAAGCGCACCTGCTTCAGTAGGAAGATGCTTTACACCATCACCGATAATATGATATGCAGGCTTCATTGACCATTCTGTTGGGTTAACATCGTAGGTGTTTACGTCAGCAAAGATACCCAAAGCAACCTCTGCTCTAGGAATACCTAGAAGCGATAGCGCAACTTCAGACTGTACTTTATTTTGCTCTTCTACTGGAATAGCAGTTTGATCAGAAGCCATTACTACTGGTATTGACTTCTCTGCAACTTGTGAGCCAGGAGAAACAGGAGTAGTTCTACCTACGTTAATTACTGCTGAGTTTGAGTTTACATTCGATATACTTGCCATTTACTTTTCCTATTTAATCAGCCCTTGTGTCATCACAAAGTCGTCTATTATATTTATTGTTCCGTCAGCAGAGCCTGCGGCTTCGTTATTACCTGGGTCACTACTTACATATGTATTAGCACCAGAAGCAAAGAATCTTATTATTAAAGTTTTTGTTGCTCCCTCACCAGATATGTCTAGTACTATTCCGTAAGTATTTAGACTATTGCCTACACTGAACGAAGTCTTGTCTTTGATGATAACTTTTCGGCCTACAGTAAGATATGCAGGATTGCTAATATCAACAGTAAAGTCCTGATATGCCCTGCCTGCGTTCATTAGATCAACTTCAGTGCCACGAGCGACATTCTTACCAAATTGTGGTGCGCCTGCTTCTTGATCTAGACCATTACTATCAAGTACTCGCCAATCTCCCCATGTGCCGACACTACTAATGCTACCGGCGTTAGCACCATATCTATAGCTTGCTGACCAAGCAACACCAACATGATATGAAGCAGGCGGATGTAGTTTACTAGCATCTGCTTCGCTTGCTCTTATCTGACTATCAAATATAGTTTGTAGTTCTCCTGCACTAAATCCACCTGTTAGGAGACGATCTAGTGATCCATGTCCTACATTGGTTATATTAAGTTTGAACTCGCCTCTAGTTTTATCTATACCGGCATCCCCTGCTACATTTTCTATTTGAAGTCTGTCTTGGACAACAACTTTATGTAGAACTACTCCACCTGTCGTAATTTCTCCTGAAGTAGCTTCTCCTGCTCCCGCTATCGTAAATTCATTTCCGTTTGCATTTACATTAGTAACTTGATATGTGCCTGTGTTTATGCTTGTCGCACCGGCTGGGTTTGTCGCACTTACTGTAACTTTGTCGTTGATAGTTACAGAAGTACCCGGTTGAGCGACTACACCACCAGTCGTGATTCCAGTAACTTCAGTTAGACTTTGTGTTCCTCTGTCTTGATAAGGAGTTGCATAGCCGGGACTAACTTTACCCGAAGTTGGTAAAGTTGTACTACCTTTCTGCTCTAATGTTGTACCGTTATAGACGAAATCTGTTCCGACCATATTTACTATAGCGCCTGCCTTTGTCCAATCACAGTTACCAACATCTCGAATTTCATACGTCTCACCAGAAATCAATCCATAATTTGGTATGTTTGATGTCAAGTAAGAATTATTTCTTATATCTCTAGCACCAGGACCTACTTCGTCACCATATACTTCTTCTGTCGAACTTGAAGATGCGCCCAGCTTCCTGATCAAATTGGTATTATATGATATTGTTCCGCCTACAGCAGGATTAATTGTGTCCTGAGAGAGATCAAATACGCTACCATTTTCTTGATAAACAAATGCATCGCTAGTATAAACGCCCGAAGGAAGACGAGACTGTAAATCCATAGCACTTCTAAGTATATTAACAGCATCATACTCAGAGTTAAATATATCTGGACTACTCAAAAACTCATTAGATGGGCCCATCATCACGTTGGGGCTACTAATTAAGAAAGTTGATCCGTATGTGAATATTGCTGAACCAAGGTCAGTAGTTTCATCACCATCTTGAATATTACCAGTCAAGTTTTTAATGATGTTGTTTGCAATAACACCCTGCTTTGTAACAGAAGCATCGATAAAGTTAGTAAAGTTCTGAATAATATTTCCAGTAACAATAGTATTTTCGCCATCATCTATAGTTAGTGGTGAAAATTCATGTCTGTCGGATACTGCGCTATCTGATATCTCAGAAGTAACCAATTTAAATGCAGTTGGTGACGATGCGTTAATTCCCTCACCGACCAAATTCTTAATTCTACAGTTTTGGATTAGTATACCAGTTGATTGTGTACCAAAGTCGATAAAGGCATTACTATCATTAAGTAAGTATTGATTTCTATTGTTACCCTCAAAATCTATACCAATTAGAGATATTTGAGTAGGACCGAATTGATCTTGCAGGAAAGTCCCTTTGATCACGCTATTATCTGCCGCACCACCATCAGTAGATCCTTCACTGACGTTGCTCCCAGTGTATCCACTGAATGGAATTTTTCTAATCTGAGTAATCCCTGGTACCCCAGTTAATCCAAAGAAAGACGGCACACTCAGATGTGAAACATTATATGTTTTTGCGTTTAGGTTAAGACTTCTTTGATCTGCTAGTGATTTAGAAGTAATTGCGTTCTGAAGTTTAGTAGTATCATTATGAACAATGTAGCACTTATTATTACTTATAACTGGATTACTTACTCCGTTGATAGAAACCTGATCTAATGCAGTACCAACAGTTAGCTGTATAACTCCACCCGCCTGTTTTGTAGGGTCTTCGAGTATTTCTACGTCACACCAACCACAAAGTTTCGTTGAATTACTAGGGTCCGTAGGGTTGTCATTTGATCCCAAAGATTGTGGAAAGTGAATTACGTTTCTACCACCGACTAACTTTGATGGAACCGCTTCTGGTAAATATGAATTATCAACTGGATCCTTACCTGACCAACTAACATAATCGAAATTATAATAGTCTCTCCAAGTATTTCCGTTAAAGTCTTTAGGTCCTAAAACAGCAACAAGATCATAATTACCAGTACCACCCTCTTGACGATATATAACTACGCCTTGATTGGAGACTAAACTTGCGATCTTGATACTAAGGAAATTGGAAGTATTGAAAGAGTTTCTTATCGTCTGTATGGTATCAGTCTCACCTGAAGCCGCAGAAGACAGCTTAATTATAGCCTGAGCAGTAGTTGTTCTCTTACCGATCTTACCTGTCTGTAAATCGAAGTACGCAATTTTATATCTAAGTTTTAGTGCAGGATTATCGGTAACCGTACCTTCTTCGAATATACCATTAGCTACTTTAACTTCTTCAATAACAACCTCAGAGCTATTGTCATTGGCAGTCTTATTTCCACCAAAAACTCTTAAAATTTGACCTTTACTAAAAGAATCTTGTATCTCCAAATTACTATCTGTTACTTGTAGCATAAAAGAAGTGTTTGGACTTCCGGTATTAGGAATCCATTGCGCTTCAATGTCTTGCAAGCTATCTACAACATTACCACCATCAAATACATTACTATACTGATTAAATAGTCTACCAAAATTACTCTCGATAGCATTTGATACTTTAAGATCGCTATAGAAAAGTTTGTCTGTGCCCTCTGCAATATGATCAGTATTTACTACTGTTGCCTGGGCACCTGCGACAGAACTTTGTCTAACTTCAAGTGTTTTACGAGTAGCGCCCTGATTATTTCGTAATGAAACAAAGTTCTCAGTGTTTGCTAATAACGAGTTGTTAACAACTCTTGATGGTGCCCCAACAAGATTATCATAGTTTAAAAAATACTCTGCGGTACGATATGCGCCATCGTAAAATAGCAACCCCGATTTAAGATTATTACTAGTGGTGTCGTCTGACCCACTAAGTGCAGACGTAAGATTCTGGATGATGTTAGCATCGGATAGAACAGTTGGGCTATAAACATAGTTCGATACATCACTAGCAGTTATCTTTCTACTACTGGTGTTTTGGTCATCAACAATTGCAATTATATCAGCATCTGTGAGTGCATTTGCCGATAATAATTCTGTAAACTTTTTACTGCTCATTGGATATTTTCCTTGATATTATGCTATACTATATTTATAATTGATTAGGGAACTCTCTTCCACATATATGTCGTAATAAATGGCATACAACTATTATGTGGTTTTCCGACTTCCACTTCTGTAACACCATTCGAATCTTCGTATCCATATACACCACCGCTATATGCGTATAGGTGGGCGTCATAATTTTGATTAGGTCCTTGGGCTCTTTTAGTACCCTGCAATGAAGTTGGGTTATTAGCATCATTATACAAGTAGAACTGCTCACCATGCCATGCTCTATTATCATGAACATGGTCTGGAACTTGTTCAGTTGTTAGAGTGTGAGAAACTGCGCCACCTATATGACCCTCTGTACCGAATCCTTTATGAACAACAGTCGAACTACTTGGAATAGTAAAGTTTCTATTTAGTCCGCCTGCCGGTATCGGGTTACCACTTAGTGCAACTACAATAGTCGCTCCTGCTACAGATTTTACTGTAGCATTATGACCCTGTGAAATAATAATTCCATGCTGTGAAATATTCACGCCAGAGTTCATATTAACTTCTATCGCTTCCGTTGGTTTAATACCATGCGAAGAGTCTTGTAGTACTATGCTATAATCTTGGGTTGCATTTATATAAGTTATAGAAACAATTCCTTTACCAGTATCCCATCCAAGTAAAGTTTTACCCTGACCATAGCGTTCCCAGTTAGAGGCTCCCCAAGGCAAGATTACACTTGGGTCTCTACTATCTGTGGTAATATATAATGCTCCTACTGGATAAATAGTCTCTAATAGTGTGACGATTCCAGGAGTAGTCAAGCTCGTGGCTTGACCATTAAATGTTGGTGGGTTAGTAGCAGTATCGACTACTTTATCATTACCATCTTGAGTATATACGTCACCAAAACCTAGAGTTCCATTTAATCCACTAACACCAGAAGTTGTAGAAATACTAGTGAAGTTACCACTTCTTGGTATGTTAGTACCAATAGCAGTGTTGTCAATAGCACCAGTCAATGCATTAATAGCACTAGGGGATAAGCTATCTGAAGGGTCTGGATCGATATCAATTCTAGTACCCTTGATTGTCGATGGAGTATTAGTACCAATAGCAACATTGTCAAGAATACCATTTCCACCAGTTCCAGTACACTCTAGTTTGGTAAATTTACCTAAACCTGCTGTGGTCTGTCCAATGTTAATACCATTAAGAGCATCTGCTATCATATCAGAAGATACTTTTGCCCCATTACTTGAAGATATAACACCAGTTGTCTTATGTATTTTAAATGATTTAGTCGATGAACCAATCTCTAGTTCTGTATGAAGAGCATTCGTTTTAACAAAAAGTGTATCTGTAAACCCGCCGGGCACTCCAGTACTAAACTGAAGAGTAGCTTCTGTCGTTACATTCGAACTATCATCAGAGCCAGTTATCTGTAGCTTAGAGTCTTCTCCTGTAATGATAACATTATTTTTATCTAAAAGTAGATAGTTAGCGTTGTCTGTAGACGAAATTATATCAGTCTTAATTTTTCTAGAGTTTGCTAGAGTTAAGTTGCCATTGAGAACAATGTTCCCAGTATTGGTTTCATTATCCCCTAGCGTGACACTTATTTTTGCCACTCCCAGTATGTCGTTCGTCAAATCTTTCCAGTTTCCAAATGTAGAAAGATTCGATACGGTTGTTAAGTCAGCCTTTGCAGTCATTTCGTTATCTCTTTAACAGTGTTTTGTAGCAGAAGCAAAGCAGATTCTAACTTTTCTATTCTATGCTCCAACCCTTTGATATATTTAGCTTGTTTCTTTCTAGCTAAAGCCCTATCATAACCAATTGCATCAGTATTAACAATACCTGAACCAGTACTTGATCTTATGTAAGTCTCAGATTCCATTAGTTTACTGCCACAGCTTTATAGCTAGATATGTGTGGGAATAAACTTGGAGTAAGTACAACACCATCAAGCTCAGAAGACCCCGCCAGTTCTACGGCAGTATTGTGTCTCATCGCTATTTTCATCTGGAATGCGACATAAGGAGTTGCACTCGTAGGTTCGGTGTAGTTATATTCAAATTCACGATAGTCTTCTTGATCATTCAATGCCGAGTATGTTTTAGGATTTTTAATAGTAAGTAAAATCCAGTCAGGTTTTTCGTCTACATTTTCCTCTAAAATAAAGCGAGTGTAAACATCAATGACTGTACCGGGCGGTCTATATGCCTCAAGTAATACTTTCAACCCCTCGGCAGGCATTTCTGGATTTAACATAACTTCTTTAGAAATATAATTAGCCGAACCACCTGCGCCAGCAACATCATTTATCTGATACTCATAAACATTTATATTACTCAAATCATCATCAAGAGTTGGAGTTACTGATTTAAACCCACCGTTACTCATAGAAACTCTAAGTCTAAAGTCTTCTTTAATGCTAGTTACACCGGCACCTAGACTGTCGATCTGTTTACTCTTACTAATGATAACTCTTGGTTTATTTGTGCAGTACACATCTGAGTTTTCGTCAATAGGCTTATCTAGTTGATATACACCACCAACTTCTTCAAGCAGATTAACGCTAGTAGACGTTTTAGTTGTATTATCTAATGATACTTTTGGCTCGAAGTAAGATATTCCTTGACTATTACAACTAGTGATAGTTGCTTGAGCGCCTGATGCCGCACCAATAATTCTTTGGTCATTTGGTCGTGCTTGACCATTTGCTCCTGGGTATTGTGTTGACGTTGCAACAGCGCAAACAAAGGTAGTTCCAACTGTAGGCACTAATGCATTATCACCAGATACGTCTCGCCAAGAGTTTTGAATATCTCCTGCACCACCACTGCCTAAGTTTGTTATGGTATATGTATTACCTACTATTAGCGGCACCGATGTTGAGTGAATTTGGTGGACTGCGCTATCATCAAAATAGTTACCAATTCTTGCAGAACTCTCAGTCAAGTGTAGTGTGTCTGGTCTTTCTGAATCATAATACTCAACTTTACCCGCTTTGAGTAAAGTCACAACAACACCAGTAGCACCATTAACCTCATAGAAAGGCGTATCCAAATCAATATATGAGTTGGTATCAGTACCACCAGGCGTAGTAATATTTTCTACTTGAGCGACAATCATGTCAGGAGCTAGTCCTGCATCAATATCAGCCTGTGGTTGTTGAGTCTCTTCCACCATGAGATAGTCGCCTACAGCTATACCGACTGTTAAGCCGCTTAGTGTAGTGCTATCTATCTTAATTATCTCTGGAGTTTCATTGTCGTCATCTGGATTATCACCCATAGTACCACCACTAAATGTAGTACTTGTTACCACATAAGCAGTTTCGTCATCTACGAAGTCTATAGCTTTAGCACTACCTGTAACTTTTTTACTGTCTCTTATAGTTAAGAACTCAACATCGTTGGGTACTAAATCACAAGTACCAACAGAATCACTAACAAAGCTATATCTATTAACAGTAAACTTCAAGTCTTCGTCTGTATAAGATTTCCAAGCACTGTCATTTGTAGGAGCAAATAGCACACCATCACCCCAGTCATTATTGTAACCGCTTGCTTGAGCAGTAGTTCCTTTAGAGAAGCTACGTTTACCAACTGAAGCTGTATACAGTAAGTATTCTGGAGACCCACCGTCAGGTATTACCGTAAAGCAATAGTCGGTGTCTGCTTTAAGTTTAACTGGATTTTCAAATTCAAATTTTGTAGCGACAGTACCATCATTAGAGATGTTTACGTCTGACTCATCTAAATATGCCTCTGCAAAAGGTAATACTTTTGTCGTTGGATATCCTAATTCTATCTCTCGTATCTGTACTGTTACACCTTGGTTTGTAGCCTTTCTCTTAAAGAATAAGTCGATATCACTAACATAACCATAGTTCGCCAGACCGGTATCTGATGCTCTCATCTTGAATGTTTGAGCAATAGGATCCTGTCTATCTTTATCGAACTCTCTTTTTACTGAACTTGTCTCTGCTTCATTGTCTACATCTCTAGTGCTAGTATTTTGACTTTTACTTAGTCTATGATGATATGAAGTCTGCGTTGCAGAAGCATAAGAAGTCCCCTGAGACTTAATATTACTGTAAGTCGAAACATCAGATATTTCTAGTCGATTTTGACCAGTAGTGTAGACTCCTCTAGGAACTAGGAAATATGCAAACAAGTTACCTCTAGAATCTGTCTTAACAGTCGAAGTCGTATAGTTATATCTCGTTGTAGTTCTACCTCTTCTTCTACCGTAAAAGAAATCAGCCCAGTTACGATATGGCAAATACTTAGGAGAAATGAATCTAAATCTTCTTCCGCTTCTACCACGATGTCTTCTTCTAGCACGGCGATAGAATCTTAACCAGTCATATCTAAACTGTCTGACATGAGTGTCTACATTTTTACCACCAAAGAAGAAGTGATGCTCTGTGTTAGGTCTTAGTCCGTTAACAGAAATTCTAATAACTTGAGGTCTCATATATGATCTAAATGCATGATGATGATATGCAGAATAGAGACTAGCAGTTCTTGGATAATTAGAGAGATGACCTGACCTGTACAAGTAGTTCAATCTCTTCGCATATGAATATGCGTGCCTACGAATACGGCGTCTGTATCTTGATCTTCGGCTTAATCTAATATATCTCTGAAGTCTTGTCACACGATATATAATATGAGCTGGCAGTGCTGTATGAATCAACAAAGGATTGGTTATAACATCACGATGGAAAGTATACTTTGGATAAATATTCGCCTTTCCTTTAAAGCTATAACTATTCACTACACAGTTTCTAACGCCAGTTGCATATGGTTGACTTATGATGGGAGTTTTAGTCTCATCAAAAGATAGTGTTATATTATCTTCAAAAAGTTCTGAAGTATTGACCAGAGTACTTGTGTCTACCTTTAGGTCTACAGTAAACTCTTTCATTGATGGTGATGCAATAGTTTTACCATCATCGACAGACGCATTGAACTCTGGGTCTTCAAAGTCCGCCCCAGTTAAGCCTTCAAAACTATCTGCAAGAATACCGTTCTTGAATCTTTCTTCTCCATCAGCGCCTCTTATGATAAGACTTTTGGTTTCCTGTTCGGCTATAGATAATCTTACCATCTCAGTCAAAGAAGATAGTCTTGAGTCTATCTCGCCAATCTCTTCCATCGTATAACCTTGATTAGAAATTTCTTCCACCTCAATACGATTATCACCTTCTATCTCATTAGAGCCACCGGGTATATTGATATTAGCAATACCATACTGTCGATTAAGTTGTGGTGGAGTTGGGTCTTCAGCCTCTCCGCCTTTAACCAATAATGTATTACCATACTCATCAATAACAACAGAGTCTATTCTAGATAAAAAGTATAGGAATGTAGAACTAACTACAGAATTATTAGCAAATGATCGATATGAAGAAGTACCGCCTACTAAAGCCCTATTTGCGATAGTATTTTGTGGTATCTGTGCATTGCTTGCTGTTGTTGAGATATCTACCTCAGCCCTTATGTAGGGGCGCATATCAATAGATTTAGCTAACTCATATGTGTTTTGGTTTTTTGCAGTGTATGGTGACAGTCTCTCTACATAGTCAGATGGATAACTATCTATAGTTATATATCCACCATTGACATTTCTCTGTAGATACTTAAATTTAACAAGCAATGTGTTGCTAATATCTGGAGCATTTGCTCCAGTCTTCAGTTGTATATAAGACAAGTCATATACACCATCTTTCTGATTATTAACTAACGTAAATCTAGATGTAACATCTGTCATAGTGGTTTCGCCTGAAACCGCATCTGTAGCACTTGTAGAATCATTCGAATCAGCCATGAAGACACTTTCAAGTTCAACTACGTTTGCCACACCTAAAGGCGCACGTTGTGTGAGTAGTTGATATACAGGCCTCATAAAGCCAGTAGTTTCGGTGATAATATCTGGGCTAGTTCCAGTCACAGCCATATCAAAGAATATGACTAATTCGTCATCAGCAGTTGCTGTACTGAATGTTAGATTCATACTAACAAACCCGGAATCATTTACGTCAGTACCTGCAACAGCACCAGTCGCTTTATGCAGAACAGGTGTAGCATCTGTAGTTAAAGCAAATATATTTTCTAAAGCTACTATGGGCTGTCCATTAGCTTCTTTTGAAATAGTAGTAGTTTGTCCACTTAGAGTTTTTGTGACATTTCTTCTTTCAACAATAACATTATTGGTAGTACTACTAAGTCCAGTTTTACCAGTGTCGAATACCATACAGGCTTGATTCGATCCATAGAGTTTTGCTACTGTTTCTCCCGATTCGATAGTAAGTGCTTGTTTAACTGTTGTATCACTACTTCTGGCAATGTGAGTAGCGCCAGAGTTTTTGTAGTTATCAAACTTTATGATATTATATACATAAACTCTACCATTCTCGCTTCCCCCAGAAAGAGGTGGTTGTACGTTTAATACGTTACAAGTACCGATTTGGGTACTACCAGAATTATTGTATAGATTGTAAGAATTGAACTGATTATTTGCATCTAGAGACACATCATAATCGATAGAAGTAGAAGTTCCGTTGACCAGAAATGGAATCTCGAAGTACTGTCCATAATCAACAGATGTCTTCTGATTATCTTTCGACTGAGTGGTGGTTACTTTGTCTACATTTATTTTAATATTGGTTACATTTGTCGCTTCTCTTCCATAGATAAAAGCCTTACCGGGCTCTATCTCCGCTTCTACTTGAGTACCAGATTTACTCAGTGTAGTTTCGTATCCATCGACAACATAATTACCAGACTCTTCATACGTTCTTCTTGCTAACTCATCACCTAATACATTGAACTCAGTAAAGTCACGAATCCTAGTAGCGTTACCATCAGTGTATCGAATTAGTGTGAAGAACTCTTCTGGTGCATTTGCAGTTTCATAAGCAACTAATTTAGGAACAAGCTGAAGTCTGTCTGCGCCAGGTGCATTATAGTTATTAAACCCAGATGCATTGTCAAGTAGACTACTATCTTGGTTAGAATCGACAATATTTTCAGCAATAGAGAAGCCAACAGAAACTGGGTTGATTACTGTCGAGTCTGTTGCTGATTGACCGGGCACATTGCTGTATCTAGTAACAATAATAAATTGTTTTTCTACAAAGACGAAATGACCTTTTTGGTAGATAACTCCCTCATCGCAAGACACGCCAAACGCTTTACCTACATGATCATCGTTGTCACTATTAGAACCAAATGCTGTAACAGTTGTATTTACGCCAGCAATATTAATTGGGGTATCATTCCAATCTCTTATTTCTAGTTTTTCACCACGACCGAATTCTTTAACTTCAGTATTAGTGTCACCCACAGTGTCACTTTTTAGATAGTTAATAAAAAATGTTTTTAGGTTGGGGGATGCTGTTTCAAAGCCATTTAGACCTACGATGATTTCCGCTTCTAATCCATTAGTCTTTCCGACCAACTTATATCTTTTTGTTCTACCGTCATCATCAGTCACTTCATTATACAGTGCGGGATTATCAAATCCAACCTGATCTTCTAGCTTGACATAATTAATGTCATCTCTAGATGTCAAGTTGACACCGCTTATAACAGTACCCTCTTTGTATACGTTTGATCCGAATCTCTCGACCTGTTTCTGTAGAATAGTCTGAAGCTGAGTTAACTCTCTTGCTTGTACAGCCTTAGAAGGTTTGAACAGAACACGATTAAACTGCTTGTCTTCATCAAAATCATCGTAGTACGGATCTACGTTTAAGTCTTTATTGATACCCATTTTTTATACTCTTTCCCTTAAAAATCAAACGTGAACTTTATATTTTCGTTTTTACTAGACTCTCTTGTAATAGGAGAAAAGTCAATGAAGTGCAATAGGTCACCCGAATATGCATCATACTGACCATACGAAATACTGTTAGTTATTTTACTATTTATACTGACTGGTGCTGTTGGGGTTTCTTTAATATAAAAAACACCTTTCTGAAACTTATGTTGGAAATCTCCATAGTAGTCTACAAGACTGATATATGTATTGGTAGTATCAGAACTAATTTCATGTATTTTACCCTTAACGATATCCAGACCATAATCATAATCTGTATTAGTGACATCCACCCTATCTACAACAAATGATACTGTAGCATTTTTCTCAGACCCGATACTTGCAGTGTTTGTACTTGTGAATACATCACCTACTGAAGGAGACTCACCAGTAGCACCAATCGCTGTAAAGTCATTGGTGCCCATTGTGCCGGCAACTCCTGTTCCTAAACTACAGATAGTGTAAGACACTCCGTCTACCATATTCTGAACGCTTATAGTTTTAATATACTGTTCAACATATGAATTGACTCCACCACCACCACGCAAAAGTGTGTGTATTGTGTCTAGGCTTTCATTTGCAGAATCACCAGAAGGATCAATGTGGTCACTTTCTGGTGTGCTAGAGTTAGGTACAGTCAAAACTGTTCTATTATCAAATGCAGTCGGAGTAACGGAAGCACCAGAAGAATCTGTAAATGTTGGATTTTTTAATAGACCAATAATCGAATATTCGTTAAAGCTAGGAGTAGTTGCACTTCCACCAACAAATCCAATCGCCATAGATAACTTACTCATCGCAATTTCGGAAATAGGATCTTTACCATGACCACCTCTAGGAGAGACAATAGCACGAAGTATTGTTGGGTTTGACTGTACAGATGCAGAGGGTTTGAGAAGTGGTGGATACACCACCTCGGCCTGAGCAAACTTATAATTAGAACCTCTAGTTTCAAACCCAACACTTTTCGCTGTACCAAATTCGTCTAGAATTAAATATGCCTTTGCTCTTGTGCCAGTTAAGGTACTAGAAGATATATTAACTTTAATCAATAACTGACAAACTTGTTGCGTAGAAAATATGTCTCTAGTTCTTACTCGTAATCTTATTTGGTTAGTATTGGCATCAGATGTGGTCGCCTCGACATCGTAAAGTTTACCTGTAGCACCATGTCTAAGATACATATTCTTATATGCATCTGCTGAAGAATAAAGAGTTCTATTAGTCTTGGTTGTTGCTGTGACTACTATATTTTTAAAATCTCCTACAGTAGTACTATCACCATCAATAATAATAACATCAGAAGTATTGTTAGCACTAGTTGCTTCACCAAATAGATATTGGTTAAACTGATTAGGTACAGTATCCTCTATGATGATATTAGAAATATCTTCTTTCGCACTTGCTCTAACTAAAGGATCGCCATAAGCATTATCTACGCCTGAAATTACTGGTAGAGGTAAGTCTCCACTAGATTTAAAATCCCGAACCTCAGATGCTAAAACCTTAAACATAAACTGCCATCTATACCCGTCTTGAGTAATAGACATTTGATAGTTATTTTGATCGACTGTACCAGTTATTTCTTGAGATGGTGAATTATTGTTATTATCGAGACATTTAAAAATTAAGTAGTTACCGCTACCCTGTTCTCTGACAGAAACAACCATGTTTAGAGATTCAATATCTTTCGTGTCATCATATTGATCATAGATAGTCCCCTTGACCCAAGGGTTTTCTATAAACATATATCTCGCATTGTTAGTACTTAACTTTTTACCAAATATGATCTTACGCAGAAAATCTCTTTTAGATGTCTGCGTATTTTGTATTTTAGCACCAACCTGAAATTCTGATTTGGTCTTTGATCCAGAAGCAACTACATAATAGCTTTGGTCGTCCAAACTATTAAACAATTCGTTCGTTGTCTCGATTTTAAAATTTTCTGTTATAATCTTTGCCATTATTGGGTTCCAAATTTATTATCTAGAGCGTTGTTCTCTAGTGCTTTCTCCTACTATATACGGGTAGGCTGGGGTGGACGGAAGTGACGGACTAAGCGCACTAGTACTTCCATCAGAAAATGTTAAGAAGTATGCATATGTACCCTGCATGAAGTCTGGTGTAATACAGTATCTACCATTAAATCTATCTAAAGTTGCAAATGAATTGTCCCCTCTAAACTCATAGTCTTCTTTAAATGCTCCCTGAGGATAATCAACATATGAAGGTCTATTCGACTCTTCACCAACAGGTGCTGTAAAAGAATACGCAGATCGCATAATCTCTATGGTACTAGTTGGGTCAGTTGGGTTTTCGAATCCATAAGGACCATATATTGGAAACCCATCTAGTGCCCATCCTATAATTTTAGAGTGCCCCGCAGTGAATGTTACGCCATCATACTCTACAGCACCATGTCTAGTAACTGAAGAGCCACCAAATGGATTGCTTCTAAAGTATTCGCTAGATGCAGTGAACTCTCCATTACTCTCAAATCCATTGAGAATAAACTTACCATTTCTATATCTATATTCATTAGTCAAGCCTTCTGGTTTGCCACCACAAGGATCAAATGCATAAGCAGACCCTATTCCAGATAAGTTCCAAGTCCATCCATTACCTGCAAATGAGGTTACTGTTCCATCCACCCAATCAAGAAGGCTGTCTGAAGTTGGTGAGTAGATGGGAACCCCATTTACAGCAACACCAACTAACTCGTCAGAATTTACTACCTGCTCGTTTGAATCTTCAAGTATAACGCTACCATTTGATATTCGTCCACCCCTACCGCCTTTATATGATATATTGTACTCAACTGGGCCGCCAAAAGTATTATCTTGATCTTGAATCGATGTACCATCATTGAATAATCTAGTCGTACCATCGTTCACTAAATTGGTGCCCGCCTTTGCGGGGAAGGGATCTCCATCTGTTTTAATTTTTAGAATGCTCATTTAATCCCCCACAATTCTGTCGGCTTCTTCTTGAGTAACAGAAACAAGTATGTCACCATCGATAGACTCGTTTGCATTACCAACATGACCAGTACCATCTGCTGTAAGCACATCTCCATCGATAGACTGATTCGCATTACCAAGATGACCTATACCCTCTACTGCAAAATTATCTACTACCACATCATATGTTATGATAGATACATCTACTGTACTTTCAAAACTATTAACACTATTTATCAATGGTGTATTGAACAGCTTAGTGCCAGCTACACCAACAACATCTTTAACTAGTGGAGTATATATCTTTGGGTCTGTCATTGTAGATACATCATATGAATATTCTTGATAATAATTATTATCGTGAATCCTTGCACTTGATTCGTTCAAGAAAGAAGAATTATCTTTCCATCTACCCTCTGTATTACCTTGACCTGCAGTATTCAATACACCAGTAGCAACTTTCTGATTATATGTCGGGCTACTTGGTGTGGTATTGATAATATCAACCTCTTCATCATCTTCATATTTATATCCAGTATGTAAGACTTTAACCGAATCCAATTGACCTGTGCTATATTCAGCGGCACCTAAGATTTGAGCATTAGCCCCCATTGGTAGAGAGTTGGGGTCCTTTTTCATAGTAAGAATCTGTGATTCTTTTGACCTTATTGTTATGCTTTTGCTTTTATCGATACCAAAGAAACTTACGGGTCTAAAGTAAAACTCTGTCCCCTCTCTTTTCAAGAATTTCAGTTTTACATCATACTTTTCTTCTTGTAATTCAAAAGTAGTCACACTCTGACTATACGGACCTGGAGTAGAAACGTCACCCTGCGTTAGTCTATACGCACCTATAGATTTTAAAGTACTCTGTAGAGGCATACCTGCTATTTCTTTAGCTGACAGATATGATGTTATTGGAGTATTTACATATCCAGAAACGCCAGCATCATTATTTTGGAATATAGTTCTAAGTATTGCTGGGTCTGGCTTGCTTAATACTGGTGCAATATATTTATTGAACAAAGCATATCCAAGAGGATTATTAGATAGTATTTCAATTGGAGTACGCATACTGTCTGACCACTCTGGAGACTTAGAACCACCATCCCAGAACTCGCTCATTGACCACATACCCCAATTCAAGAAGTATAGATATTCTTTATACGCCAACTCTGCATCTGCTTGATCGGTTCTCCATAGCGGAGCATATGCTGATGGATCGAACATATCGGCATCAATCGCTTCTTTTAATGCAAGATATAATTCAGTTGATTGCCATGTTATGTCACCAGTAGCAATCCAGTTAAGTTGCGTTTCACTACCTTCTACAGAACCCGGCACACCATAAAGATGAATAGTATGTAAAAGATGTTCTAATACTTCTTCAATATCTCTATCACCAACACCTGGGCTAGGCCCACCAGTTGGTTTATACCAAATCATGTCATTGGTTTCATGTGAATTTAAGAATGTAGTGTATCCAGTATATTGTTGCTGACCAATGTCAGTTAAAAAGTTTGGAGTATATGCCGATCCACTACCATAAGCAACTCTTTGAGCCGTTGGTACACCCTCGTGAGTAGTACCTACATCACCACTTAGTGTGCTGATCATTTTTCTTTGTGCAGTTTCGTCTATTTCTGGCGCATCTCTATCCATCAACAGTTCAACTACTCTTGCGACCTTCAATGCAAACTCATCTGAAACTTCAGGTGCGCCGCCTATAACACCACTCGCAACAATCTTCAGACCATTAACAGTCACACTTCTAGTGAAGAGACTACTAACTGTAGCATCTGGGTCTATAAATTCGCCTTTCACATAGACTGCCTCAGTATCAGTAACAGGACCTTCATATGGCGATCTTATTTGTTGACGTATAATATCATTTTTCTGTAATGTAAATGGTGGAATATCAAAAGTCATAATCAAATCTCGCAAGTCGTACTGTGCGATTATATTATTAAGAACTCTGACACCGACATCATTTTGATAGTTAGTACCCGGACTATCTTCTAGAATATTACTAATTCTACCTATGGTAAATGATTGCTCTTTAAATGCATCTCTGTATGTCGTATCGATATTCTCTACACCAAGTTCTCCACTCGTTTCATATATAGAGTCGTAATACTCTGGAGGCACACCTATACCTAACCATCTTTTCAGAGAATGACCACTACCATTTTGGTTTGCAGGAATCTTCTTGTTACTAAAAGTGCCTGTAACGTAATCATCATACAACTCGAAAGTATTTTCAGATATTGACTTTGCGTAATATTTTTGACCATTTTCTAAATCTTGAGAAGCAACTCCACCAAGCTGTGCATCTCCTTGTTGGAAAATATATTGTTCTCCATCTACAAATCCATGCTTAGTTATAGTAAATAGACCTGCACTAACATCAGTTCCATCAAAGACTTTTCGTGGCTCTATAATTTCATTAAAATGATCACCGATAATATCAGTTGTGAGTCTAATTACCTCGGTGTCAGTAACTTCGCTGACATCAAACGATGAAGATGCATTATACTGACCAATGCTCTGACACTCGATTGTGTTGAAGTAGTCTCCATCTACAAACCCCAAGAATGACGTTCCACTTAACTCGTCTGGTACAGAAGTAAGAGTTGCGCCAGAAGAATCTTTTAGTGGATCGTTGAACATACCACTAGCAGTATAAAAAGCACTATTCGATTCCCCAGTAGGAGTTATAATATTTGAATAGTCTAAACAGAATCCAGTTCCACTTATTGTGACTCCATCTGCAAGCGCACTAGCAGTGAACCGTATTCCACTAGTTGATGACAAGGCAATGAGGCCATCTCCAACTGCTTCAGAGATATTGATCACTTTACCAGTTCCACCACTAGCGACAGTAATCTGAGTTGGTTTGTCGCTAACTGTTATTGTACTTCCAACATCTTCGTATCCTAATGAAACATTGGTCTGGCCTAAAGGATCATTGGTAGTTTGGCTAGTACGCTGATAATAATATGTTCCTGCAACTGTTGGTGCAAATGTAGCTATTGCTGAGTTAGTTCCGCTATAAACAATTTCAGTACCAGTTAAATCTACTTGATCTCTAACAAGTCTGACTTCAAGACCATAGGTATCAAAGGTATCAGAATTACCTACAGTGCCTGCTTCAGAGACACTTTCAGGTGTTAAGTTCACTAAGCTACTTATGTCAAGACTTTCTTCTGTGTATAGTTGAAGTTTGGCGCCAGCGAATGGTCTCACATAATATTTTGCACCATGAGTTAAGTCAGAAAAAGTCTCTATAGTACCATCATTAAGATTAGGCGCTGTATCCGCAAGACTACCATTGATAATATTACCCTCAGCAGAACCAGAACCAACTGTAGCCAAAGGTCGAACATAGTGGAAGGCTCTATTGGTAAAGTCTGTAATATCAGCACCTACTGCTAAAGTACTTGCAAACACATTAAAGGCTGTACCATCTGCTTGCACTGTACCATTAACAATTTTGAAAGTACCAATGATCGTGTTTGTAGATGTGTCAACATATCTAAAGTAATCATTACCCGCTACATTGTCTAGGTTAGTACCAGTAATAGTGGATTGAGAAGCATTATTACGATGGATATTAGTAATTGTCGGAGTGCCGTTGTCGCCATCAGGTAGACTTGTAGTGACAAATCTTTTTTCTAGATAAGCTGTAACTAAATCACCTGATTCAAGTTCATGATCAACAGTAAATTCGAGTCGATCATTACCAGTGTTTACTGTAGAACTCATAATTTCTTGACTAGCTGTTCTTCTAGGTTTTGTTCTAATCTTTAAGTCTGCGTCTGTTGTGACAGTATTATCAATTACTATAGTATCACCAACATCCATAGTCAAGACTGGATTATTTGTACCAACAACCCCACCAGAATCTGATGAAGTTGATGTGTTTACAGTATAGGAAGTACTACCCGCCTGAGTAATATTAATTGGATAAGTATTATATGTGTAGGTACTAGGTGCATTAAATCTATCACCCGCTACTGGGTTTGCGCCTGCTCCATTTTGATTTGCTACCCAACCTATAGATTCCCATGTTGCTTTAGGAGTACTTCCCACATCCTGAATCAGGTACTCTTTACCACGAAATATTGAGTTAGTCAAACCTCTATTTGTGTAACCAGTTGGAATTGTTCTAGTATCAAGATTGGCGCCAAGAAGATTCCAGTCTGCGAAAGACGTTGTGCCAAAATCTTGAATGTAATATTCTCTGCCGGCTACTAAGTTTACTGCTGGGACAAGATAGTTCGAATAGAAAGCATAATCTGGTTGACCTGCCTTTGGATGCGGATCACCAATCGCTAATGCATCTCCATTAGCGTCATTGGCAGGATAGAAAGCAGTGACTGTATCTGGAAAGTTTGGTGGTGGTGTGAAATTTGAACCAATTGTAATATTTGGAAACACGCCAACCAATTGAAGAAACTTATTAAATTTTGCCAGTACTTGCTTAGAGGCAGTAAACACTGCATCATATTTTTCTAAGTCGTGTGCAAATCCACCCAAAGATAGATTGGCTAAATTAGCATCAGTAAATACAAAGTCTGTACCGATTATCGGAGAGTTACAACCTATCTTAGAGAAGTCATCGTCAGTCATGTTACTACCCTTGTATTCTAGAGTATATACTTGACCATTATGAAGATCCTTTACTCCACCTCTATCGATACCAATAGTTGCTGTCTGTGGTGGTGTGAGAGGAGATATTGTTGGTATTCTATCAACAACTTCTGATTCTAGTGCGACAGGGTCAACTTGACCAAAGTTTCCTAGATTTAACCAACTATCAAAATCAGTTGGAGTATCATAAATCTCTACGTCATTAAGACCATTATTCATTGCAAACTGATACGATATGAAGAACTGCGTTTCTGCAATAGAAAAGGATCCTTCCTTTAACATATCATTCACTGAAGTCTCATCACCAAGATAAGAAGCATATATTGATCCACCATACTTTTCAGACGGCTCAGTGGGCTGATTCAAAAACTTATAGTATTTGTCAAGCGATGCCGGTAGTGGCTTAATTTGATCGAAGGTGTTGTTCTTAAAGTAAAATGCATTAAGGAAACTATCAAACAACAAGTTTCTATATTCAACTTGACCATCAACAATTACTTGGTGAGTCTCTGTAAACGCTTCAAACAGTTGATCTTTGTCTGTCTTAGTCTGAATGAATAGAAGCGGGTGTCTGTAGTCAGTAATAACAGCACTACCATTTACAGAATATTGTGGAGCAAGTGGAGCGTCTCTTCCAGTATAATCAACAGTAGAACCTGGGAATACAATTGTCTGCCCCTTTTCTAGTTGATATGGAGTATCGCCCTTGAGAATAATTACCTGATTACTAATTTCGATTTGTGTATTTTCGTTAAATGGTATTGTATTTGGTTTGATATAACCATAACCACCATCAATTATCTCATAGTCAATACTACCAACTTGTGCTTCAGATGAACTAGTAATGATACCCTTTGCGCCAGTACCAGACTTTTTAGAAACGATGTCAATAGTGTCACCTTCTCTCTGATTTGGAAGACGTACTGCTTTTGATATTTCCACATTACTGATAGAGCCGGCAATTAACTTACCAACATTGACGATAGTCTCTACTCCATCATTCGTAGCAGAAATAACTTCAAGTGAGTCATCAGCAACAAACGTACCCTTAAGGTTCGACATATAAAGAATAGGAGTAAGTGCGCCCGAGAAATTAACAAACACAATATCATCAACAAATGCTTCTGCGCCAGACAGATCACCTTTGATTGTATTACCACGCAGTATTGGATATCCATCAACAACAAAGATTGTTTTCATCTCAAGGAAAGATTCACCACCCCATAGATTATGTGACGGCTTTAATATATTACCACCTGGGTAGAACACAGTAATGTCTTCATTAAAGAACATCTTGAACAATAACTCAAGAGATTCCTTTGTACCCTTTCTTGTGTACAGATCATCGATGTGCTTAATAATAAATGGCACATCCACTGTCGAATCAATTGGTAGATCAGCAAGATACTTCTTCTTATAATATACAAAGAATGTAGGTAGAGTCGAGTCAATGTCTCGTAATTTTGGAATATCACGATCATTCTTTTGATCTAGATATTGATAGTACGCCTCAACAAACGATATAAAGAACTCACTATTTTCTTTATATACACTTGGAAACTGACTCTCAATGTCAGAATAGATATGATCTCGAATTGTTACGGGCATATATTATAGTTCCAGTGGACTTACGTTTACTTTCACATCTTCACCACGAATCACAATGATACGATCCTTTGGTGGCTTGATATCTTTTCTTACACTATTAGCAGTAAACTTAATTGCTTTACCACTAAATGCAGTTATAATTAAATCATTCAATTTAACATCACCTGTCATATAATTTATAGTACCTACAGATGGGTTAAATACACTCTCGCTTGATCCAACAGATGCGCCCGATGTTACTAACATAATGTTACCATCACCATCATCCATTGCTTTCAAGTTAGTGGAGTTTATAGTAAACTCAGACGAAGATACCGCAGGCTTATAAGAAGAGAAGCCTAAAGTGTTATCAAACTTATAAGGCTTAACAAGTTGTGTACCAAACGTAAATGCCGGAGAACGTGCCTTACCTAAATCAGGAACATACTCAATGATTGACTTAGCAACAATATCAGTAGAGACAATTGAAGGATCAAGTCCATCAAGATAAGCCGATAGTCTAGACTGACGAAGTGTCTTATTAAAGTCATTGAGGTTTGTATTCTGATAATCTATAATAGCATTTGCTACTTCACTCTGTATCTGTGCCGATGACTTAGATGTGATATTCGGATCATAAGTAATCTCTACTTGCGTGTCAACAAATAGGAACTTAGCAACAACAAAGATAGGCTCAATCGTTAATGGAGTCTTGTCAGATAGATACTGTTTAAAGTTAGCAATCTCATAGTCAGCAACACCCTCACCACCAACTACGTCAACAGAGATAATGACCTTACCAAACTGTGGTGGATTAACTTCATCACCACCATATACACTAATCGCTTGTATGTTAGGAAAACGAGAACGTAGTAGAGTCTCGTAGTCTTTTCTTGTAATTGCTCTCTCTTGTATCTGCGAAGCCTTAGGCGCAAAATTACGAATCGATTCAATATCTTCTGCTTCTCTACCACCTGCGCTGTTCTGTGTTACTATGATATCCACTGAAGCCGCTCCGCCAAAAGCGCCAAGCGTCAAAGAAGTAATACCATTAGCGGAAGCGCCAGCAGATACTCTATACTTCGCTACAATAGAATCAGTGAATGTCGGCTGTACGCCAAATCTATCACGACCAAACTCTATGGAATACTTACCATCATTCTCGGGCTGTAGATAGAATACTTTATCAGTTGCTGATACGCCAAAGACATCAGAACGATATGTGTACGTTGCACCATTCACAGTCACTTTTAGGCTTCGTGTGTCTATATTGGGATTAGATAGAATCGTGTTACTGATAGCAAGAGTCTCTTGTACAATACGCCCTTCAAATAACTCTACATTATCTACAGTAAATAAAGAAAGATCAGTAGAACTACGAACTGCTGTATACGCTTTATCCGTTAAGAGATTGTAAGTCTTATTACCACATCGACCAATTAATGGCGTGCCTTCTGGTATGATGAAGTAGTTGTTTGTATTATTTGGATATGTTACATTGATTGTAGCTTTAGTACTTGCACTACGCTTACTAATAGGTAGATAGTTTAACTCTTTAGCATGAGATAATACGCTATTACGTTGTGTAGCAGAATCAAGGAACATCTCAGAGATAGCCATATTATAGTAATAGCTATTATAGAAAGTGTTATATGATAGTACATCTAACAGTACATTCATGTTAGAGCCTTCATAGTCGAAGTCTTTGAATCTATCTTGATTCTTTAGAAACGTCTTGAGTTCTTCTTTGGTGGCATTAAAGTCAAGATTTGTTACTGGTGATATATCTGTCATTACCTTATCCTACTAAGATCAATTGTGAGTACGCTGTCTTTACCACTATTTATTACGCTGAATATAATCTTAACGAATATCTCATGTCGATCTATATTAGCGTTTACTATAACATCTTTTACATCACAGCGTGGCTCATACGTTTTAAGTGTTGATTTAATATTTTCTTTTAATATAAGAATAGTATTCTGATCTATGTTCTCGAATAGACTACCTCTTATATTACATCCAATGTCTGGTTGAAATAGGCGTTCTCCACGATCAGTCAATACTAAGTTCTTAATACTCTCTCTTACTGCTTGCTCATTAACTCTACGAGATAAGTCAGCACGACCAGGTATCTGCTCTAGATTTGCTCCAAAGTCAGAAAAGAATTCAACTTGTTTACTTCTTGGTGTGAGTGCCATGATTTTTCCTATAGTCCGATTATATATTTATGTGTTATCATGATCGTTTCTTTTTAAATCCATCAATAGTATGCTTGTCTAATAAGGCTTGTATGTCAACATTTCGTTGTCCACTATACCCTTCTTGCCATCCTCTACGAGCCGCAAGATCAAGATGTAGATGTCCACTGTATACACCAATACCAGTAAAGCCTGCTCTACTAGCGGCAACTATAGTATCATCACGATTACTCTCGGTAATTGTAATGTCAACAGAGTATCCAGAATGATGTGAGTTCATTGCTATAGCACCCACTTGTTTATTTCTTCCTGACTTCTTCTTTCTTACTTTATATCCTTGCTTGACAACATATGACTCACCAGTCTGATCTACAATACGAAGTAGCTTAGAGTATACATCATCTTTAATCTCACTCCATCCGGCACCATCACCTTCAGCAAGTACTTCAGCCGAGAATGTAATATTACCACCAAGTCCAGACTCAGACACAGCACTAATGAATGATATCTCACTCTCTGTAGGATGGGGGTGAGCAACATAGTCTGCTTCACGATTAGACGGGGCAGCCTTCTGATACTTACCAATACCACGCTTCTTCTTGGATTGTCTTTCTTCTTCACTTACTCGTATAGCACCATACTTAACTGCTTGTTGTGTATTAGAAGCACTTGCTGATCTAACTGCTCTTGCTTCTCTTCCTATACTATTCGCCATACGATTTAGTCTAAGTGCAGGCTCCATTAACTTTGATTGTAAGTCTCGTGCCATCTCACATAAGCGAAACAATATATTAGCAATATTCTCGGGCGTAAGTCTTTCAAATGACTCAGCCATCTTAACAACTAGCTTCTCCATATCTGCTATAATAGACTGTATGGTAGCATCTTTTAAATAGTCATTAATGTTTCTCATGACTTTATTCATCTTCTTCATGATAGCAGATGCCGCACTCTCTAGTCCTTTGAGTAGAACAACAACACTACCAACGGCAGCTAAAGCAACACCCTTAGCGGCGAGTACAGCGCCTTGTATTACTTTCTTTAGTAAGTCTAGAAGTGTCTCTAATATACCCTTTTGCTTGATACTCTCGGCTAGCTTCTTAACATCTTTCTCTAGTAAGTTGCGTACATTACTAAGAAGTTCTTTACCATCATTCACTACAGCAAAGGCTTTTGTTAGATCAGATAGTACATCATTATAAGCACCACAGACACTACCCGTTAAGTTCTGTCCAATGTTCTGAGCAAATCCAAAGTCAAGGTCTTTTAATAGATTCTGAAGTACCACATTCTTAGGATCAAGCGTACCTCTTAATATATTAAGAGACTGCTCACGAGTAAAGAATCCACTACCTTTACTCTTTGATACGTTGTTAGCAAATGCGGCTAGTCCTAATGCACTTGCGCCAAGTGCTGATGAAATAGTATTACCAGTACTATCTAGTCCCGAAATAGAAGAAGGTCCATTAGAAAATGTCGATGCAGTAGCACCACTCGTTGTCGATGGCTGTCCAAAGCGAAAGTCTGATGTATCTGGTATACCCGATGTATCTGCGTCAGAACCCGCCTCATTGCCCGCTGAAGTGCTTACATTGTTACTGATACCATTTGTGCTATCATCTAATACAGTACTTGCACCAGAGCCTGTGTCTATCGTAGACGTTGTTCCACCACTTCCAATCGCTCCAGTTGTCCCTAAATTGGCTATATCTTGACCAGTTAATCCATCAGATGCAGTGTCAGTACCCGATGAATTTGGTCTATTATTATTATATTCTGTTAAAAAATTGTTTAAATCGGCTACATTTACGTTGTTATCCATAGCATATTGTGCTACATCAGTGAAACCAATACCATCTTCACTGCCAAATTTGTCCTTCAGAGAGGGATAAGCGTCTAAATTTAGACCATTAAGTATGTTATTAAGGGCATTTGTAGAGTCAACTATGTCATCTCTATTGAGATTTTCGACTGGATCGTCACTAGGAACGAGACTTGCTAAGTCAATAATAGCACTTTGTAGTGCATCACTCGTACTCTTTAGCAGTTCTTCTCCTGCTCTTGAGCCAAGTGGTGTCGTATTATTACATTCAATACTCATTTAATTAGTCTCCAATGTCCATAAGTCCAGTGATGAACGGTGTCGTTCTCTTAATAACTGGCGGTTTATTTGCTTTACTCTTAGGTAGTTCGCCTGGAGAAACGACAGTTGCTATCTCTTGAACAGATATTCTTGCGTCCTTGAGGTCTTTTTGTGGATTTCTAGCACCCTCTTGTGTTGTAACTGCTGTTACGGCATCATCTGGTAGACTTGATCTAGCAGATGTACCAGAACCAAGATAAACTTTATTGCCATCTACATTTGCGAAACCACCAGATTCAATGTTTGCTGTGCCTGTTGCTGTCATGTCTGCTTGACCAGATAGTGCATTAATCGCTGTGTTATTTGCACTGATACGGGCATCTGCTCCTGCATGAGCATGGAAGTTAGCATCTGTCTTAATACTGGCATTGCCTACTGAGTTAACTCCATATAGTCCACCTGCTGTAAATGACATATTACTACCAGAATCTAGATGAATAATGTCTGGTGTATTCATTTCGATGCCATGATGACCCGAATCAGCATAGGGCAATAGTTGATCAGATACACATGGCACGCCTTTACTACTGATCTTGGTGTATGACTCAGTAAACATA
>Ga0209603_1000468_pt1 | contig 49009 bp, 44 predicted proteins | sample COGITO_mtgs_1206_FD_184812 | JGI IMG/M metagenome (GOLD analysis project Ga0209603, IMG submission 184812) | Pelagic marine microbial communities from North Sea - COGITO_mtgs_120607 (SPAdes) (version 2) | ecosystem: Environmental > Aquatic > Marine > Epipelagic ...
CTTGCTGACCTTGCTGACCTTGTTGGCCCTGCTGTCCTTGCTGTCCTTGCTGTCCTTGCTGGCCCTGCTGACCTTGCTGTCCTTGTTGTCCTTGCTGACCTTGTTGGCCTTGTTGACCCTGTTGTCCTTGACCTTGGCCTTGTTGTTGGCCTTGACCTTGTCCTTGACCCTGTCCTTGACCTTGTCCTTGACCTTGCCCTTGTCCTTGACCTTGTCCTTGACCTTGACCCTGTCCTTGACCTTGTCCTTGACCCTGTCCTTGACCTTGTCCTTGACCCTGTCCTTGACCTTGTCCTTGACCTTGTCCTTGACCTTGTCCTTGACCTTGTCCTTGACCTTGTCCTTGACCAGGTTGTGGGTTTTGGGCTCCGGCGTCGGATTCGCCGCCGCCTTCGGTGTCGCCATTGCCAGCGCCGGAGTCAGACTCGGTAAAGTCTGGATCGTAAGCGTCTGGGATGCCGTCACCGTCGGAGTCGGAGTATTCACCGTCGTTCGGATCGTTCGGGAACGAGTCAACGTTGTCTGCCTTGCCGTCACCGTCAGTGTCTGCGTTGTTCGGGTTGGTACCCGATGCATACTCTTGGGCGTTGGTCAAGCCATCGCCGTCAGGATCTGCATTTCCGTCGCCACCGTTGGTTGGGTTAAGGCCGTTGGAGACTTCCCAACCATCTGGTAGTCCATCGCCATCGCTGTCTGCATTGTTCATATTGGTGCCTTGGTTTTGTTCCTCGGAGTTGGTGAGACCGTCACCGTCCCAATCGGCGCCACCATCAGATGGGTCGAGTGGGTCAGATCCGTCACCGCTCACTGCAGAGACTGCAGAGAGAGCAAGGAACATTGCAATTAGCACGCTCATTATTTTCTTATTCATGTTTTTCACTTCCTTTTTTTGTTTTGGTTGTTTTTACACAGAGAACCCGCTGTTCTCTCTCTCCAGATTGCCGGCCCAGCTGGTGGGAAGGTCATTCTGGGATTGCGGCGATGCTGCGCACTGAATCATGTCGTATTTCAAGCATTTAACAAGGGTAAAATTGGACACTTTGGCTGCGCCATTGTGTGCAACGAACTGGCTCGCAGTTCTTTGGTTTGTGCCCTTGTTGTATGTCTTGTATTGATCCTCCGAATGCATCGTTTTTCACGGGTAGGTCTTAGGGAACCCAGCGTTCCCTCTAACAATTGGAACAATCCGACCCTATATGAAAGGCGCGACGCGATGAGCGGCTGCTTATCGAGCATGGATCATCGCCGCAGGCAACAAGATTGATGCCTTCTGGGAGAGGACAAATCGGGCGACGAGGTCTGCAAGTCCTTCGTCTGCGAACGAATGCAATCGTTCATCGCCGTTTCCTTTGGCGGGTGAAAACAGTTGAATCGGCTTCGCATATCGGCTCAATGCGATTTTCGCAGCGCGAATGGCATTGGAACTTGGCAAGCCACCGATTCCGTCTAATCCATTCCCCATGAAGTGGGCCAATTTCCCCTGCCTCACGCCGGACGTCCCTTCCATTGCAAGCATGCCCAGGATAATGAATTGATCACGGGTCGGGGCATCCCAGCGTTGGTGGTCGCCTGAGAATTTTTGTGTAAGCTTCTCGAAAAAGCGAGTTTGATTTTCTGGTAGTCGGTCAATGCGTGGCGCATCAACTTGGATTCGCTTTCGGAGTTGAGTTTCTTTTGGTAAAATATCTCCAAAGTCTTCCCATTTGTAGGCGATTTCAAACCAGTTGGAAAGTTTTTCAGAAAAATATGGATCGGGGCCATTTAGATTCCAAATGCTTCTTTTAATTAATTCTGGAGCGAGTGTGGAAAACCCTTCTGGGTCTTTTTCCGCAAGCGTTTTCAACGCCTTGAGGTACTTTTCATTCTTCGACCGTTGGTGGTCGGCGTCTGCTGACATCTGTTCTTTGGTACGCGGGGTACCATAATATGGTTTGTTCTTGTTGATCTGTCTTAATCTCATCATATCCCCTCCAAACGACGCATGTCGTTGAAAGATCACATACGGTGTTTTTTCGTTCATATTTTCATGTTTCACAAAATCGCATAAGCAATGTATGGCTCTCTTATGCCGAAAAAAGTGATTACACTATTTGAACAACAAGAGACGCTAGAGTTTTTTCATCATAGAACGATGGGGCCCAATATTGGGGATCTCGTAAGGTTCATCGATCAATTGCCAACCTTGTGAGAGGTAGAACGGTATCGCTTTTTCTCGTGCTTGTAAGAGCGCCACCCTTGCTTCGAAATGAGTTACTGCGGCGTTTTCGAGCATCGAAAGAACTTCGCTGGCGTATCCGCGACGTTGTGCTTCTTCTCTGGTCCCCATTTGCCTGATTTGGATGGCAGGTCGGTTTTCGGGGTCGGAAAGGGGGCCAAATGGGGGGCATGTGCTTGCATTGGGGCCCGCATGGTCGGGTGCTGAACCGTCGCTGTCATTGGCGATCAGGTGGGCCCTACCGACTGCGACAATGTGTTCGCCGTCAGGGACCCAGGCGTGAATCGCTTGGCCGTCATCGGCAAGGCGTTCTGCTCCGCGTTCGAATCCAAGCGGAGCCCTAAGCACCGCGAACCGACAATCGAAATACGATTCTGAGGGCATGTTTGGGGGGAGCAATACGGCCGGATGCACAATTTTCACTCTCTCGCCTCACATCAAGCAGCCATGCGCCGAACATTAACCCTGTGATGTTTGGTAAGAGAGCAGTGGCCTAAACTCCTCAAAAGGCGCCTCCATAGGACATGATGAGAAGGATGATAAATCCTACAAACAAGAGGATGGAGAAGATTGAGGAAGAAAGCAAGCCCCAGCCAAGTGCGTTTTTTCCTTTGACAAACGACACGATAATGGCGCCGATATACACCAGTGGCATCAGACAAAATACACCCTCGACAATCTCATCTTGATTTGATATAGACTCGTCCAATTCATGATCATAAGTTTCAATTTCTACTGAATAGGACGTCAACTCCTCGCCGGTTGGAATAAACCACAGCGTTTCATTTGAACTGGTCAGTTCGCCGATCTGGACATGTTCTTGCTCGCCAAACCAAGAAACGCTCATTCCGTAACCTGTTTCCGTTTGGCTGGCGTTGCAGTAGTGGTAGACCGCCTCTCCACATGAGTGAACCTGGAGGATTTCATTGTATGAAAAAAAGGCCGCGTCGTAAGAAACGTAGAGCGTTTGGTTGGTTGGAGTGAACGTGCTGTTCAGGTAAGAGGTTGATGATGTGTTGTCCGTCTCGTGGTCTGCAGAATATATTCTATGGTAGAGATTGCCATTGCTGGTGATGAGGCGAGCTGATACATCGTCCGCATTGTTTGATGTCCCATTGTACGACACAGAAAAAGTACCATTTTCTTCATCCATAACAAAGGCCAGCGGTTGAATTTGCGTGATTGGTTCGAGGTATTGGCGTACCTCGAGGGTGTCATCCCAATTTCTCTGACAAAACACATCTTGTTGCAGATGCCATTCGTCCGCATAGATGGAACAATAATTCACCTCGTGGCCGGGTCTCACTGAAATTTGCGCAGAATAATGGCCGTTCTCATCTGGACTTACGGACGCCACTTCATAGCCATACAAGTCATCATATTGGCCCGAGGAGACCAAATCCCCTACGAACACAAACAGAAGGCTAACGGCGATGGGGGCGAACAAACCGATGAAGAATTGGCCCCAGCGAAACGAGGGCGGTGGAGAGGTGGCTTCACCCCATTGCGGTTCGTTCTTGACATAGATCGGCGAATTGGCCCCTTCTGGATGAGGTTGGAGGGTTGACTGAAAGACCGGTTTTTGGACCTCTCCAAACGTTTGTCCTAGAAACACTGGTGCTGGAGCCTCGGGGATAGATTCGCTTTTTTGCCCATCGTCCATGGTGCAATGCGATGGATGCTGTGTGATTAAACATCCTGCGGTGAAGAGCAATGCACGCAGACATAAGCACTCTTTAGGCCCCAAATAGGAATCGGTTGCGTTGAAATACAAGCCCTCAATCCGTCAATCACTGCACGGGTGTCGGAGCGGCTACGTCGGGGATTGCAAATCCTCTTACCTGGGTTCAAATCCCAGCCTGTGCTCTTTCTAATCAAACGCTTATGTTGCGTTAGCATCGCGCGCAGTCTTGATATTCAATGGCGACTTCGTTAAGGCGTTGGATGCATGTCCAATGGGTGGGAGCCGTTATGCCTGAAATCAACCGTTCATTGTCAAATGTAGGCATCGGCTTTGCTGCATTCCTCTCTCCCCCCGGTCCAGAAGTGATCCGATTCACCGTTGGACAACCGGATTTCGACACGCCGATTCAAGTGGTCAACGCGGCAAAGGATGCCCTTGACCGCGGGGAAACGGCGTACACTCGGACTCAAGGTTCGGAAGAATTGTGCCAGGCCGTTGCTTCACACCTGACCATTCACGGCATTGAGGTTGACCACAATGATGTGCTGGTTTCTCCCGGATGCAAACAAGCCGTCCTTTATTCGCTTATGGCCACACTTGATGCCGGTGACGAGGTGTTGCTTCTTTCGCCAGCTTGGCCCTCATACGATGGAATGGTGAAGTTGCTCGATGCTGTGCCGGTTCACGTGCCTGTGAAGCGAGAAAATTACCATCCAGATTTCAACAACTTAGAAGCCGCCGTAACTTCGAAGACCAAAGCCATCATTCTCAACTCACCAAACAATCCCACAGGAGCCGTCTACACCCCCGAAGAAGTGGCTAAAATCGTTGCTTTTGCCATCAAACATGATTTGTGGATTATTGATGACATGATCTACGCCACCCTCGTGTGGTCCGACCACCCATACACATCCCCATGCACCATTCCTGGTGGAGCTGAACGCACCATCACAATCGGCGGTTGGTCGAAGGGCTGGGCCATGACTGGTTGGCGGCTCGGTTGGATTGCCGGGCCCAAGGTTGTCATGGATGGCGTCAAGAAAATCAATGTCAGTGCAGCAACGCACGTGGCGACCTTCATGATGCCGGCGGCCACTGTTGCGCTCACCCTTGAGGATGAAACTGCTGCTATGGCCTCTTCGTTCAAAGCACGCTGCGAACTGATCCACGAATTGTTGAGTGAATTGCCGGGGGTTGTTGTTCCAAAACCCGAAGGGGCATTCTATGCGTTCTGTGACATCACAGGGACCGGAATGACGGACATCGAATTCGCCCAACGAGCGCTGGATGAAGCCAAGGTCCAACTGATCCCAGGATCGCTGCTCGAGGGTGGTGAGGGGTACGTTCGAATTTCCTATGCCACATCTCCAGAGAACATTCGAGAAGGGGTTCAAAGACTCAGCACCTGGCTCAACAACAAGTAAATTGTTGGGCTCTAATTGACAGTTGGAACGATTCGGTACAAACCACCGTTGCCACCAAAGGTAGCGTAATACAGCGTCCCATCGGGTGAAAAAGAAATGGGTAAAGGCGTGCCAACATCGGTTGCAAAACGGGTCACGTGGGTGTCCCACTGATCAGCAGGTTCAGTGGCATTGGTCGCGTTGGTGGGGGTAAAATCGATTCGAAGGATTTCATGACCTTGAGGAAGAAGTGTGTTCCATGAGCCGAACACAGTCCCATAGAGCGTAAACCCTTCCGAACCATTGGCATTCAGGCCCGGGGCAGATGAGCCATTTGGCCGCAAAGCAAGGCCGTTAAGCGATGTATGTGGCGTCCAAGTTGCGACCGGAGCAAGGGTGCCTTCTGGAATGGGGTGATCAGGGTCATCGTCAGGCCAGCCATAAGCGGCACCGCCGACAAGCATGTTGAGTTCCTCTCTTGGATGATCGCCTTCCCAGTCCCTGCCGTTGTCACTGAACACATAGCCTGCCCCATCGACCCACACACCGTCAAAGGAATTGCGGACACCGGACGCAAGAACGCCATGATCGCCATTGGTTGGGTTCACCCACAGAAGGGCTGCGTTTCGTTCATCCTTTTCTTCACACACATTGCATGTTGAGCCACTGTGCCAAATCAGCGTCCCGTTTGGAAGTGCGTTGATGGCATTGGTTTGGTGATTGCCACTTGGAACACCTGAGATGAGGGCGGTTCGGTTCTCAAAGTTCCAGCCGCTTCGATTGTACTTTGCCAAAACACCCTCCTCTGAAACAAACAGGTGTTCCTCTGTAAGGTGAATCCCGTGAGGGTGGTTAAGGCCTGAGAGAAGGGTCGATTCACTGAAGTCATCGCTCGCATTGAGCATCAAAAGCCGTCCGCCGTCTCGATCACACATCAACAAGAGATTGTCTTCCACCCAGTGCATGCATGTTGGACCGCCAAATCCACTTGCTACTTTTTCAATTACGAAACCATCCGCAGCCTCGGCATTCAACGGCTCTGTGTACGGATAAATCTCCCGGGCGATGAGCAGAAAGAGCATCAAGGCAACAACAGGTGTTGTGTTCCTCAGAATGCCCATGGTGTTGTGAACAAAGCAGGGGCTATCAAGCCTTTGCGAATGACCGCTTACCTCGCAGATTATGCTTTGAGTAACGCTGCTTCACAAATGGCGATGCGGGTTGGAGCCACGTCGCTCTCCGGGTCAAGAGCAAGGACGGCTCGCCATGCTGGTTCTGCCAGATCAAACCGCTCTGCCTGATGATGGATGGCTGCAATCCGCTTTTGGGATTCAAGATGAGAGCCATCGCAACGAACCGCTGCTTGGAAATCATCGAGTGCGTTGTCATTGCGGCCAATTTCGAGGTAAAGCATGCCGCGTTGAAACCATGCAGCAGCATAATTTGGCTGAAGTCGAATGGCTTCATTCAATGGCTGTTCAGCGCGTTCAGGCCGCTCAAGCGACATGAAGCATGATGCGAGTTGTGTGAGGGCCTGATGGTGGTGTGGAGCCGATTCGAGCACGTGCTCCAAATCATCACGAGCTTGTGCCCACTCTCCGAGGGTCATCAATGCCTCAGCTCGAAGGAACCTTGCGTACATCATCGATGGTGCTAAATCAACGAGGATTTGGGCGTCGTCAAGGGCTTTTCTCGGCTGATTGAGACCCATTAACGCACTGCACCGGTTCAGTCGAGAACGGATATGAGTTGGTTCTGACTCCAGAGCAGAAGTGTATTGCTCGACCGCTTTGTCAAACAATCCTCGGCGCAAAGCAATGTTCCCTCTCACATAGGCAACAGTAGCAACATTACCAAACACGGAAGCGATGTCTGCGTGCTTGCTCGCAGTGGAAAGATCGTTTTGATCGATGGCCAACAACGCAGCTTCTGCAGCGGCGGAAGGGTCGTTTTCAGGAAGCAGTCGCATTGCACGGGCGATGTCTTCTGACGCACCTTCAATGTCCCTCAGGAGTCGCTTAGTTCGTGCAATTCCTAACCATGCAACACCGAGTTCTCGATCAAGTTTGAGGGCTCCTTCAAAGGAAGAAACTGCCTCAGAAAGCAAGACTGCATCGGTTTGACCGGTCCCGTCCCTTGCTAAATCGCCCAGCGCAAGATGAAGTCGTCCTTCGACCACATGCAACAATGCATGGTCAATGCCAAATGGCGTTTCATCCAAGAGTTTCTGCGCCGATTGAAGATCGCCTTCGAGGAGTTTTGCTCCAGCCATCCTCGCCCTTAACTCAGCGTTTGCTGGGTCCTTGAGAAGTGCCTTTTCTAGAGTTTCTTCTGCGGCCTGGGTTAAGCCGGTTGTGTGTTGAAGATTTGACTTGAGGAACACAAGGTTTGTTCCACCTGCATCCAAAGCAACAGCATGCGTTGCAGCCTTGAGCGCTTCTTTGGCACGGTTGCCGTGGGGGGCGAGGAGTTCAGCCAGTAAGGCCCATGCTTCACCGCTTTGGCGATCCAATTCAAGACAGCGTTCAACCGCTTGATGGGCTTTGCCAGCCTCTCCCTCTTCGTTGAGCAATTGAGCATAACTCAGCCAATCCGCTGATTGGTGTGGATCTTCGGCCAGTGCCTGTTCAATCGCCTCTAAGGCTTCTGAACGGGAACCTGCTCGAGCCCTTAGACCGGAAAGAAGGGAGCGATCTGCTGCTGTATCGACGCCGAGCGCCTCCAAGCGAAGCACGTCTCGTTCCGCCTCTGCATCGCCGAGTTTCGCCAAAAGGTGAGCGTGTGAACGAAGCAAATCAGGCTGGTCTGGATGCACGGTCATTCTAGCCTCAAGCCAATGGCGGCGAACTTCATCATCGCCCTTGAGCAAGGCAATGTGTTCCAGTGCTTCGAGGATGTTGGCGTTCCCTGGTGAGGATTGATAGGCCAAACCAAAGCATGTTTCAGCCCAATCGAACCGGGCCAAAAGAAGGGATGCGTGCCCGAGGCGGTGTGCAGCAACAGGGTTGAGCCCCAGAGTGCTTGCAGAAACGGCTTGCTTGTCAAAAGCACCGAGGAGCCGCCCAAGGAGTGAGGCCGAGGTTGCTGTGAGGAGGGTTTCATCCCCAATTGAAGCCTCGGTGGAGATGTGGGACACGAGTGTTTCCAAGGCAGACATGGCATGCGCCACCAGGGTGTGATCCGGAGTGTTGTTTTCTTCGAAAGCCTTGATGATTTCATGGGCTAAGATGGCTCCGTGCATTTCTGGATTCGTTGCTCTAAGAGCAGACACGAGGTCGGTTAATTCCTGCACTTGGTGGCGCAGTGACCCGACTTCGCTGTTGAGGTGGGTGAAATGGGCGGCTTGAGCTTGTTGGAGAACGACGGAGGTGTCGTTGACAGTGGTGAGGCGGGCGTCGGCCTTTCGAAGCCAGAATCCAGCACCTCCGCCTGCAGCAATACAAGCAAGGCCAAATGCAGCGGTGATAGGTTCCATTGCCCCTCACCTCTTCTTTGCACCTTTATGGTCTGCGGAACATCAGAGGGTTTCAAAGTGGTTTTTTTGACCTTTTTACAATGGCCAGAGGGTTGCCTTTCAAGGAATGGAAAAAGGGCATCATGCCTCAAATCCAACCTTAACGGGCGTTATCATTGCTCACATTGAAAGGCTCTCGGTCGTGTTGGGCGCTTGAGGTGGCTGAAGTGGACGAGCAAGATGCGGCCTCAGACACTCGGCCGTGGTACTATAATCGGCTCATGGAATTGGATTCAGAAGGGTGGATTACGGCCAACGTCGAGGACTACCTCGGGATGGACGAAACAATCGGCGCGGAGCGTCTATTGTACCTTGACTACGCTCTTGAACTTGCACAATCGTTGCAAGAACGAACTGCATATCTTGGGCGTCCAGCAAGCCATCAAGCCTCCGATGAAATGGAGGCGTGGGCTGCAGACCTTGAGGACCCTATGAACGCTGAACGTGTGTTCGATGAGTATGAGGCGTGGGCAAAGGAATGGAGGCCATGGGAACCTGCCCTCTACCGCAGCGAAGAAGCGTGGAGAAACGATGGTCTTGAGGATCTTCATGCTGGTCTTTTGGCGAGGTTTGACGGGCTAGATCCTTCATCAAAGCCATCAACAGTCGTACTTTTACCCCTGCTTGCCTACCCAAATGAGGTTGATACAATCGATCAAGCGCTTCGTGGAATTGAGGACGATGAAAAGAGGCAATTGGCGACCATTGACAAAGCGACAACGATGCTCGGTGAGGCGGGGTATGATGTCTCTGGGCTCAAGGAACTTGACATTCTCGATGGACTGGATCGTGTCGCCCGTTTGCACGACCTTCATGATGTGCACGAAGATTTGCGCCTGTTTATCTCAGAACAGATTGCCCCCTTTGATCCTGAACTTGCCTCGCATCATGAACAGCGACGAATTGGATTAATCGAACAGGGCGAGCGGGCCGATATTGGTGGTTTACGCATCCAAATCAGCGCCATTGCGGATAACCTCCATCAACGCATGGCCATGCTCAACGAAGTTTTGAATGGATGGCGCAGCAAAGGCATCATCTTTCCTCATGCAGATGGAATCCGTGCAAGTGAATTGCTTGAATGGGAAGCCAACCTACCGGAAATTGAGGCAACCCTTCAGCGTCACTTCAGTGCTCTTCAGCGGTGGAGGGGCGTAACAGAAGTTTGGCCTGAGGAGAAGCCGAAAGCGTCCCACTGTGCCGGCTATTTGGATAAAACAGAGGTGTTCATTGACATCGTCGATGACCTTGACCAGCGGTGGAAGCAGCTTGAATTAGAATGCTTGAACCGAATCGAGTTTTTCGAACATGCGGGCCTTGTCATGGACACCTGGCACGACCGCATTCAACATGACCCGAAATTTGGACTTGAAGAACTCAAACGAAATCAATCGATGTTGGAACTTCGAGTCAAATTGATTGAACAGCTTAACAGCTTGGATGTTTCATTCGAAGGAGCCATAGAGGTTGAACAAAGGAAGGACCTCTTGCGAGAATTGGATGTTGGTGGCGAGGTCTTAGAAGACAGTTCCAGATTTATTGAACACCACGCAAGAAGAGGCGCAAGGCACCGGCGAATGCTAGAGCAAGATTGGCGAGGGCTTGTCACCCAGGGCAAAGCAAGCGACTCGACCGTTACATCCTCATTCACATTGGCTGAATTCGAAGAGGAACTGGCCCACATCCGCCGATTCGGCACCTCGATTGCCTCCAGTAGGACCGGTGCCTCATTCATCTCCGGAGATGTCCACGACCGGCTTCAAGCGAGGCTTGAACAGGAACTTGCATTGCTTGCAGGATCGGGATGGGCCATTGAGGAACTTCGAAGTCTGGCAGAGGACGACATGGTTCTGGCGTCAAGAAAACTGAACGCTGTTCGCCCTGCGATTGAAGGCCATGCTGTTCTTGCGCGAAGGTTGGTGCATTTGCCATGGAATCGAGACATCGCCTTGGCGTTGGATGTTGAAGCCTCTTTACGCAATCCCCTCAAATTACCGTTGCTTGATGACCGCATTGCAGGATATGCGCGCCATCTTGCTAATCGACCAGTTGAAGATGAATCATTCGAACTCACCCCGTGGGCACCAAAACCCCCTCGCAAAACGCTGCTACCGGTTCCCGAGCACGCATCAATTCCCACGATGATGCCCGCAGATGCCCTTGGTGACGCTCATGAAGCAATGTTGGACGCTATGGACGGTAAAAGAGCGGAGGTCGAGCCTTCCAGAACACAATCCACTGGCGCCGTGGCAAAAATTGTACGACCGAGTGACCCTGTTGATCTCCCACAGCCTAAACCTGCACCGGTGCCGGATGTTGCACCTCTCAAAAAGGCACCATCGCCAAGCGTTCGGGCGCCTGTCGTTGAATCGCAAACCACCAACCAAGAACATGGGGGCCCTCCTGTCACAAATGCGAACACGATCAAAGCGTTGGCGCTCTATCTGCGTTCGATCGATTTCGATCAACTCGCCTTAGACATAGAAACGGATGGTATCGCCGCTTTGCCTCACGTTCGAAGAGGGTTGGCAAAGCAGGTCGGCATCGAACCAAGAGACACCCGAATCGACCGGCTTCTTCGGTTGAGCCTTCGCCTCATGCCACAGGGAAATGAAGACGATGCACAGCGCATCGTCTTATTGACCCAACTTGCCAACAACATGAAGAAAATCAAACGATGGATGCGGGTTCGGCTTGAACACAGGCATTCTGGCTCCAGCAAAGATTTTCTTACTGATGCCAATAAACTTGGTGAAGCACTCCGTCGAATCCCTGGCCCTGGCCATCCAGTGCCCCTTGCTGCCGATGAAAAGGAACTTCCAGACGCTGACGACTTAGCCATGCTAGAGACCGAGGTCGCTGCACTTGTTGGACACCTCAGCCCGAATTCTGCGGGCGGAATATCTGCTTAGGACAGTTCACTGAGCAATTCGTTCTGCTCGTCTGGGGAAAGCGTCTCTTCGATTGGCGAGGCTTCAACTGCAATTTTCGGGGCATCAGGCAGAGGCGCGTCGAGTGGAAGGGGCATCGGTGGCAGGCCACCAGCCAGTGGAAGGGGCATTGGCGGAGGCAAAGGGGCAGGGGGCAGAGCCATGGCTGCGGGTGGTGCTGGCACAGGCGGACCCAGAGGGGCTGGAACCGGAGGGCCCATCGGTGCAGAAGGAGTTGGGATCGAAGCAGGTATATTCTGCGGAGGGGGTGGAATTGGGGTTGAGGTTTGGACAGGTGTGTTCTGTGTTGCAGGTGGACCGACTTGAGGCGGAGCTGGAACCGTCATTGGCATCGGAGGCATTGGTTGTTGTGTGCTCTCCAGTTCGCTCAGAGGTTGAGCCACGATCGGCATCGCTTGCACCGCAACGGGGCGGGGTTGTGGCGGGGCTAGAACAGTTGTATGAAGACGTTCGAGTTCATCGACATCCATGGTCCCCGTGCGAATGAAATCTGCCATGCATGGGCCAATCATCGCCATGCTCGCTCGGAAAAATCCACGGTTGCTTCCATACGCATGCAAGGCTAGGCGCTGTGGCCCGCCTTCGTTGACGAACTCGATGGTGTGGGTTTCGAGGTGCATCATCACCCAACTTCGCACACCAATGATCACCAATAAGGCGCCAAGGACGCCAATTGCCCCTGAACTCAATGCTGTCAAGGCCAGTCCCGAGAAGAAACACCCAATCCAGAGCATCTGGTGTTGATGCATCAATTCATTGTGCTCGTGGGTGAACCCAGTGATTTCGCGTTTCACGGTCATTCGCACCTTCATCCTTCGATGGCCATCGTCACCAAGTTCAGTGTCCACCACGCGAAGGAGGTCATCGTCAACCACAATCGATGTCGTTTGACGGCCATCTAGCGATTGCTTTAGCGGGTATTCTGTAACCTGTTCTCCGCGTTCAGCGAGCACGGGCCCAGCACGAATCGGGAGGCCCCAGGATGGAGTTGAATCCGGTTCTGTCGAGGGTTTTTCCGTTCCCTCTTCCCTTGTTTTCTCTCCGTCAGACACCTCTGCTGAAGAGGTTGTTTCGACCACTTCTTCAGACGGGTCTTCACCCGTTTTTTGTTCAACAGGTTCAGGGGTCGGGTCTTCAAAGGAATCCGTCTCGTCGTCGAGCCATCCTTGATCTTCGCCGTCCGCCATGGTGTGCCCTAGGAGCAACGCCTTAGATGAACATGGTTGTTGAAACTGAATCAACGGTGCAAGTCAGCAAGCCATGCCGAAACGCCTTCACGGTCAGCAAATCCTTTACCGGCTTTCGTGCCGATGACGGTGGGAATTGCAGCTTCAGAGGCAATTTCGAGGGTGCGTTCGCTCACCGGGCCATTGAAGACAATCGCAACAGCTCCATCTGCACTTCCTGCGGTCTTCGATAGCGTCGAAGGGCCTACAGGTTCTGAGATGGTTCCGTCAACCATGACGAAGACGGCCTTGTTTTTGTCAAGATTGTCGAGGTGGTCGAACATTTCGTGGACTTCTGCAGGCGCTTCAGGCGCAGTGAATTCCTCATCCATGCCTTCAGCCCAGTTCTTATCTGGAACACCGGCTTTCTCGTCGTCCTCTTCTTGCTTCTTCTTGAGCACGTGAGCGAACTTGGTTGCTTCCACTTTCTTTTGGAGGCACATTGTGACCGTTTTCTGTGGAAGAAGTTCCCACTCTTGGCCCACAGGAGCCTGAGCAACAAAGTCGACCTTCATCATTTCAATGAGTTGGCTGAACAACATTTCGCCTCCTCGGTCACCATCGATTCCTAGAATCACGGTTTCCTTGCTGTTTGCAAGGTCGATCAGTTCTTGTTTGATGTTTCCAGCGCCGTCGGCGCTGATGGCGTTCTTGACGCCACAGTTGAGCAGGTTTCGCACATCATTGCGCCCTTCGACAATAATCAATGAGGACGATTTTTCGATGTTCGGCCCACAGGTGAGGCCGTGGAAGCTGGTTGCCGTGCCGGTGGTTAGGACGGAACGAACTTCTTCGATGACGGTTTTCGATGCTGCTTCCCCAGAATTAACCAGGTTGAGAAGGAGTTCTTTGGCTCGGTCAACGACTGCGGTGCGCTTGGTTGCGCGAATATCGAGGATTTCCTTAACGGTGATTTTCGCACTGCATGGTCCAATTCGGTCAATTGTTTCGAGTGCGGATGCAATAATTGCGGTTTCGACATTGTCAAGGCTTGATGGGATGATGATCATACCGTGGACCTTTCCGCCCTTGGTATCCATTTCGACATCAACGTGTCCGACACGTGCGGTTCGTTGCAATTTTCGGAGTTCAAGTTCATCGCCGAGAAGTCCTTCGGTCTGACCCATAATGGCCCCGATGATGTCCTTGCGTTGGACCGTTCCGTTTACCTTAATATCAGCGCGAATTTGGTACTTCATCGCCTTGCTTTGCTTGTTGCCGCCTCCGCGGTTAGAGTTGTTTCTTTTCATGTGAATGTCTCCGTTGGTATCAACCGCCCTATTCCTAAGGGCATGGGGCCTTGGCCCCATAGGTTCTTTGGCTGCTGTTTAGGACGGATCCTAAACTGCGTGAAAGGGAGGTGGATAGTTGTTCCAGCAGCCCCCCCCTTTTCAATGCTCTCCAGATAAATCTGCCAAAAATAACCATTGCCTACGAGCAACGATTTGAAAAACGGGAACGCCATGGTCTGTCTGTGACGACCGGTTCCTCGCATCGTTTGGATGTCTTCCGCAGCACCATCGAGGTGATGCTTGTGGATGGCGTTTTGACGCGTGAGGAAAAGCGATTGATCATCAAACTTGCCAGTGCATTGGAGCTCGATCCGTCTCAGCCCGCAGAGATTTATGAGGCCATTCAAAACAACACTGAGACCGAGCCTGGCGCGCAAATCAGTGCATCCCTCGCTCGGGCAATTTACACAAAGGTGTTCGAAGTTGCTATTGTCAACGCCTCCCTTTCTCGCGATGAATTCAGGGTTCTCGCGCATTTGAGGGCGGTTTTTGACATTGATGAAGATGAGCACCTTTCAATCGAAACCGAGCTGCGAGAAATCGTCAAAGAAAAATTCGAGGATCCGAACGTCATCGACAAAATGCTCTTGACGCTCCGCGACTCTGTTGGCTTGGTTGGCGATATCTTTGAGACCGTCCGGAAGAAGGCCTCCGACGGTGGATCCGAATGAATTCACAGTTGGATCGTCTCCTCGCTGAACCGCAAGCACGCTTGCTCCGATCTCGGCGGAAAACGTTGAAATTCCTTCTTCGGGCTTACCATGCTGGCGTTCCCGGACTGATGGCAAAACCGTCAACGGATTTGCTCGCCCATAGTGGAGGCTATTCCTTCCACATTGGCTGTCCGAATCCAGAACTACGAACCATTGCTTCTTGGATCATGACCTCCGGGCAGAATGATATGCGTCGCGTGGCAAGGTTAATTCCGCACCTATGGAAACGACATGGACAGGAAGATCTCGTCTTAGTCGGGCTTCTGCTTGCAAACATGTCTGAATCAGAATTAGGAGAGAGTCCATGGGTGGCCTTGATTCATTTGTTTGGCGCGCAAGAGCCTCTTGGGGCACTGTTGGAAATCGCAGAAGAAATGGTGCGAGGCGGTCATGAAATCCCTGATGAACCTTGGTTGATTGCAATGGCTGGGCAAAGTGAGTTGTGGCACCAAGTCGCCGTGCTGTTTCTGTCCTTGAGAAAAACAAAGATCACCACGGCCCGAGGGTTGATTGCTACCGCTCCACGCGGCGGAGACTTGTTCGAACGGATACGAAACCGATTGCTGTCTCAGGAGCATTGAAGCCCCGGCTCACCCAGCCTCACTTTGATGAGCGAGCGGTTCTTACCTTCCGATGACCCTGTGCTAGAGGCTGTCTACCAGTGGACTGTTGAACGGGATGCTCAAGACGTTCGGCGGTTGTTGGAGTGGTTACCTGAAGCAAGATCAAGTCGGGAACGGCGAGCGTTGCTTGAACGTGTTCGCAGCCTCTTGGCCGAACTAGAACGAGCCCTCGATGGCCTAGATGAGATGGTTTGAGGATGGTGACCGTATTCGTCCTTGCTGGAGGAAAAAGCTCCCGAATGGGTGCTGATAAAGCCTTCATGAATGGCGGAGTGGATCGAATCCGTTCGATAGCCATGGAGTGTGGTGCGGAACGCGTCATTACCTTGTGTGGAGCCGTAGAACGAAGACACTTGTTTCAAGGAGAAGTTTGGCCTGACCCCATTGATGTTCGTTCGTTAATGGATGTGCTCGCATGGGCCATGGGGCAAGTCGGAGGAAGAATTCAACTGATTCCATGCGATGCTTTCTCGTTAGAAGTGAGTGGGATGAGGGTTTTATTGGGTTCTGAGGGAGGGGTGCCAATCGACCTTAATGGTCAGCGCCAACCCTTGCTCAGTTCATGTCCGGAGGGCTTCACCATCAACGACCATTCGTCGATCAGTTCAATGTTTTCCACCCTACCCTCATTGGATTTAGGAGAACTTGCAGGACAAATGGAAAATTTCAATTCTCCTCGGGTTGAGTCATCGTGACGAGATGATCTACAATCTTTGGATAGAGGTTGTGTTCAGTGATTTTTACCCGCTGGGAAAGAGAAGCCTGATCGTCATCTGGGAACACGGGAACGCGGCTTTGGCCCAAAATTTCACCGGTGTCCATGCCTTCATCCACCCGGTGGACGGTGCACCCTGTGACGTGAACATTTGAGGCCAACACATCTCGGTGAGCATGTGCGCCGGGGAAAGCGGGAAGGAGTGAAGGGTGAATGTTAAGCAAATTTGGAGCCCATCGCTCAATCAACCATGGCGTTAGCAGCCTCATGTATCCACTCAAAAGGACGAGTTCAACGGCGCGCCCATCCAGAATTTCTTGAATCTGTTGTTCGTGTGCAAGCCTGCGGTTGTTAGGATCTTCAATGGAGGGCAGTGGGATGCAAATCGATTCTATACCCAATGCACGGGCCTTCTCGAGGCCTTGGACATCAGGCCGGTCAGAAATCACAACAACGGTGGTGTGGCCACATGCAATGTTTCCTTGTTGATGACGAATCATTGCTTCCATACCAGAACCTGAACCTGAAATCAAAATCGCACATCGAATTGGTGATGTGGCGCTCCCGGCCCGTAGAGGAGGAGTGGGTGGCACCATGCTTCGGGGTGGTGCCACATATCCTTGAGCGCTTCGGAAGCGCGCCCATTACTTTTTGATATACGCGCCTTAGGCCCCACTGAGTTCTATGGGCGCGTTGGGGGGTTCGAGCCCGGAAAAGCATCCACCTTCCGAACACCGCGAGGCGTTGTCGGGGCTTCATCAAAGCGATGAAGAGGTTGTGAACAGGGTGTTGGCTGAACACAAACCTTCGCGCAATCCGCTCGTACGTGGCGTATGGATTGTGTTGGGCTCTTTGGCTGTTGTCTTTGCCGTCATAGGCCTCGTTGTGCCGGGTTGGCCAACCACTTCTTGGCTCGTTGGGGCTGCGTTCTGCTATGCGCGTTCGAGCCAAAAATTGTTCAAATGGCTGCTTACGAATCGATTGTTTGGACCAGTGCTGCTCGAATATTATCGGTCTGGAAAGGCGCTTCCATTCCACTCAAAAATGATCATCAGCGCAATCATCTGTGTGGTTTCTGGTGCGTCAATCTATGGGATCACCAAAGCCGGAGACCCCGGTTTTGGCCAGGCAACAATTCTCATCGTGGCCGTTATTGGCGTTTGGTGGGTGGGCTGGAAAGTCCCCACCACTGCCTAATCCTTTGGCGGAAAATATCGATTGACGGTGTTTTGCCCAGCGTTGGTGTCAATGTTAGGGATTAATCCATGGATGATCAAGCGCAATGCGCCCAAAGTAAACCAAAACGACATTTTCCAAGCACCAATCAGATGTGCGAAGTAGGATTTGTTGATGTCAGAAAGATGGCCCATGCTTGAACGGGCCGTCTCGATAGCCTTGAAACCTTGGTAAAAAATCAGTGCCGGAACAACCGGTGGCCGGTAAAGAGCATCGAAATACCTCTTTCGTTTGCTGCATCGATGACCTCTTGATCTCGAATCGACCCCCCCGGTTGGACAATTGAAGCGGCACCAGCATCGGCTGCCTGCTCCAATCCGTCTTTGAATGGGAAGAAGGCATCCGACGCAAGAACACACCCTTGAGCACGATTTCCAGCTCGGCGGGCTGCAATTTTTACTGCCTCCACACGACTGGTCTGGCCGGGCCCGATGCCCACTGTAGCAACACCTTGCACCATGACGATGGCGTTTGATTTGACCTGTTCACACACCCGTACGGCGAATTTCATGCTCGCAATCTGTTCTTCAGTTGGGGCTTTTTCAGTCGCAACCTTGGCTTTTGCCCAATCGATGACCGGCGGTTCTTCGGTTTGAACGAGCCAGCCACCTTCGATTGGCTTTCGGACGAGGATTCGTTCAAGCGGTGCGAGCCGGTTGCGTGGAGAATCTATGGTCAAGATGCGGCGGTTTTTCTTTGCCATTACGATCGATTTGGCTTCATCGTCATACGCTGGAGCCATCAAGACCTCAATGAAGAGGGGTTCCATTGCACGGGCCGTTTCAGGTTCAAGGGGTTCATTAAAACAAATAATGGAGCCAAAAGCAGATTCGGGGTCGCTCGCTAAGGCAGCCTGGTAAGCTTCGACTTGGGTTGACCCCAAAGCGGCACCACACGGGTTGTTGTGTTTGACAATGATGCAAACATGAGGGGTTTTGGGCCACTCGTTGGTTGAAAGGGCGCGGCACAGGCGCAGGGTTGCGTCTGCGTCAGAATAATTGTTGTATGACATCGGTTTTTCCCCTTCGACTTTGGCCGTCACGAGGGTGGTGTGAAGCCCCATGGCCTTTGGATCGGTGTAAAGCGCTGCGGCTTGGTGGCTGTTTTCACCATACCGAAGGCTGTGAGACTTGTGGGCTGATGCAAGGAGGGTATCAGGTAGACGGGATGTTTGTTCGGCTGGCGTATCGCTGTGCTCTGGCCGCCCAATCCATCGTGCATGGAGTTCGTCACTGATGGCTGAATCGTATGCTGCAGTATGTTCGAACGCTTCTAGGGCGAGTGCTCTGCGAAGATCCATTGTGACTCCTTCAGCACCGCCAGCTGCCCTCAGCGCAGCGATGATCGAGCCGTATCGGTCTGGATTGGAAGCGATGATGACGTTTCTGTGATTCTTTGCCGATGCACGGACCATAGTTGGCCCGCCAATGTCAACCATTTCCAGTAAAGATAGGTCGTCAAGTGCCGGTTCTTGGCGAGCAGCATCTGAAAAAGGATAGAGGTTGCATGCGACAATTTGTATCGGTGGATAACCCAATTCCTGCAAGCCTTTTCGATCTGCTTCGGTCTCGAGCCTAGCAAGAAGTGGGCCATGAATAGCAGGGTGAAGGGACTTCACTCGCCCATCAAAAATCTCCGGATGGCCGGTCACGTCTGAGACGCCGATGACATTCAAGCCTGCTTCTCGAAGTTTCTTGGCTGTTCCACCGGTCGATGCGATTTCAAAGCCGAGTTCGGCGAGTGCTGATGCAAATTCAACAATACCAGTTTTGTCGTACACGCTCAGGAGGGCCCGAGGTTGGAAAGAAACGGATGTGCTCATCAGAGGTACCCGTTATCGAAGGCATTGGTCCGATGATATTGAACCTAACGACCCCGTTGAATGGGGATTTCTTTCGCTTCAATCCCCGCGGGCTGAAATCACTTGATCGACCCTGAGGAGGCCGCATGCCGTTTCACAAGCCGCCTCAATCGCATGGGCGAGGGTTTCAGCGCTCGACAATGCCGACTCGATTGGTCCGGCGTGTCCAGATTGTTGGACACCGCTGTTCGTTGCCCCATCCCTGTGAAGAGACCGTAGGGCGAGGAGCGTGTCGAGGTGGTCATGGCCAGCATTTGTCGCAAGTGAAGCGGGGATGGACTCCAGCGCCCGAGCAAAGGCTTCCATGGCCAATCGCTCCCGTCCACCTTGGGCTTCGGCTGCTTCTTTAATGGCAAGACTTGCCGCCATGTGCAGACTTCCTCCACCGAGGAGAACTTCTCCGGTTTCCATTGCGCTGGTCACCGAACAAAGGGCATCATAGAGCCCGCGAATGACTTCTTCGCTGGCAACACCATCGCCCCCACCTACGTCAATGGTGGCTAGGCCTGCCTTGGTTCCAGCGTCAATGTGCATTCGCTCTCTTCGAGCATCGTCTCCCTCGAGCGTTTCAATGTTCATCGATTCAAAGGAGCCTAAAGCGGATTCGTCAAGGGAATCGAGATGGTCAATCATCTGAGCCCCTGTCGCTGCTGCGATGTCTTCGGCACCCGAACGCTCCAAGCCCCCGAGAGCGAACACGCCCTTGTCGACGCAGCGATGGAGGACACGGGCGTCAATCCCTTCTGCACTGAACACCAAATTTGCGCCGCTGTTGAGTATGGCTCTCGCTTTGGCCTCAAGTTGGGCGTCTTCTGCATCCATGAAGGCGACCCACTGATCTGGTGATGTAACTTCAATCTCGGCCTCACGGGATGACGATTCAATTTCGAGTGGGCAGGAAAGAACGGCCACTTTGCCCCCGTTGAGGTGGCGAGGAAGACGATCGAGGTCCAAACGGCGTTCAAGAATGAGCCCTGGTACCAAGCGGCTGTCAGCAATACCCCCGACGCCCCGCTTCGCCATTCTGACGTCCTCGGTCCGGACATGGAGGTTGCCGTTGCGCTCAGTAGCCACTGTTTGGGCAGCGGTGACGATGCATTGGGCAAGATGGTCGCTTCCTGACTCTGCGGTCGTGCCCATCATTGCAGTACGAGCGACGTCGAGAAGTCGTTCATTGTCGGTGGCTTGGATGCGGACGACTCGATCATCGAGCGTGTCGAGAGTGGTTTGCAACGCACGCTGGTAGCCTTCGACAAGCACGAGAGGGTGGAGTCCTTTCTCAAGAAGACGGCCTGCTTCCCGCATGAGTTCACTTGCCACAATTATGCACCCTGTTACGCCATCGCCACATGCGTTTTCTTGAGATTCGGCGAGTTGAACAAATGCTTTTGCAGCTGGGTGCTTCACAAGAAGTTCTGCTACAATCTTGGCACCGTCGTTGGTCACCGCTGTTTGGCCGTTGGTCTTGTACATCATTTTGTCAAGACCGTTTGGGCCAAAGGTGCCTCGAAGGAGGTCGCCAAACGCAACAGCTGCGCTGACCAATTTCTGAGTGACTGCGACCCCACTCGTGACCGAGGTGGTTGGGCGGACGATGGCCACAGGGGCGCGTCCGGAGCCATCGTTGGGTTGAGCCATCGTTTCATTGGGCTGTGAAGCGCATAGATGAACCCTTTCTCTTGAAAAGAAACGATGCGATTCAAAGAATGAAGAAAAAGGCGGCTGCACAGAGCCCGAGTGCCCCGCCGGTAGCGGCTAAAACAACTGGGATGTTGATCCCAGATGCCTCTTGAACGGGAGGGAGTGGAGCTGAGCCATCGAGTGGGGGAAGTTCTGGCAGTTCCTTGTCCACCGGTGCTGCCGCTGCCGCCTCTTCTTCGGCACGAAGGCGTTCGGCTTCTGCCGCTTCTTGTGCGCGGAGGGTTTCCGCTTCGGCTTCTGCCTGCATCTTTGCTTGTTGTGCATCAAGGCGGGCTGCTTCGAGATCGGCTTGTGCCTGCACCTTTGCCTGCTCTAATTCGGCTTGTGCCTGCGCCCTTGCTTGCTCAAGTTCGGCTTCTGCTGCTCGCCTTGCATCGTCTTCTGCCGCACGGGCTGCAGCCTCTTGTTCTATACGAAGACGGTCTGCTTCTTCGGCAAGAGCTTTCTGGGCTTGTTCTGCCTCATTACGCGCTGCTTCGAGTTCTTCTTCTGCCTGCTTCTTTGCCTGCTCAAGTTCAGCCGCTGCTAGGCGACGGGCCTCGTCCTCGGCGGCTCTGGCTGCTGCTTCTTCCTGCGCCCGAACTCGCTCGGTTTCGACAGCCGCAATTTGTGCTTCTGTCTCTGCCTTGAGTTTGGCAATTTCATCTTCGGCAGCCTTGCGAGCGGATTCTATTTCTGCCATCGCATTCTCGTGTTCCTGCTTTCGAAGTTGTTCTTGGGCATCGGTTTCGGCTTGTTCTGCAAGTTTTCTCGCTTCCTCTGCTGCCTTTTCCGCCTTTTCTTTCACCATCGCTTCGACGTCTTCGGGCGTTGAAACAGGTGCTGGTTCAGGTGTAGCGGAGGCGTTTGCTGCAGCTTCCGCCTCAGCTTTGAGCCTGAATTCCGCTTGAACCTTGGCCCTTGCCTCTTCTTCTGCTTGTTTGACCATTGCAGCGATTTCTTCTTTGGATCGCGTGTCTGCTTCTTCCTTTGCTTTAATTTCAAGACGTTCCTTCATGCCAATTTTTGACAATACGGCCTCAACAAACCCGTCATATTCCTCATCTGAGATTTCGCCTGCCATTTCTCGGCGGGCGTTTTCCATCAAAATCTGTATGTCTGTCGGGATGAATGTCCCCGGGTGCGCGTCGATTTGGCCACGGAAGGTGGTGTAAAACGATCTGTGTTCGGAGGATATGCTCCCATCCTTCGTCATGGCGTCTTGTAGGGAGGACAGCACTTCGGTGAGATTGAGGGTGGCTGACACATCAATGCCTCCTTAGATGTTGAAGTCCAATCACTTCTTCAGGCCGTGAATTTTTCTTGCTTCGTCATTGGCCCAGTGGAACGCTAGTTTGAGCAAGCGAAGGTAGTGGCCAAGGCCGTCTCGCTCCATCTTTGAGTGAAGCGTTTCGTTTTCCATGAAGATGTCGCCCCAAAGGTTGGCTGCTGTTCCTTTCTTGCCCTTTGGCAAGTCGAACACTTCCTTGACCGTCGGATCAAGAATGGCTTTCCAAACCCGTGCTGGATTCACTGCCATGGTCACTTCAACGATGATTTCATTCTCGTTGAGCCCGGTTCCGGTTTGCCATGAATCTTCGCCCATGTCAGCCAAGAATGGCAAGCAAATATCTTGAATTGAGAGGCTGGTCATTGGGTCTGCGTTGGTGAGAGCCGTGTATGCTTCTCGCATACGTCCACGGTCTGCCCCACGCGAACCGGTGATGTTGCGGAGTTTGTCGATCGATGTTGGCACCAAGAAGCGGATGTCTGTGTAATACACGAGAGGGTTGTCATCTCGCGCTCCAAAGATGTGGGAGTACGGTGCTGCATCTCCAGTTTCGCCCAAATCTGCAAGCGGATACACCGTCTTGAGAGCGTTGGTTGCGATCGACTGCACACATCGGCGCATGAGTCGGTCTGGTGCTGCGGATATATCGTTGAAGGTTTGGATGTACTCATCCATGCTCATCACGTCGTATCCACGAACCGAGAGAATAGAGTGGACGTTTGGTCCAACTTGCTTCTTCTCGCCATCGTGGAAGTCAGCTTGGCTGATCCAACGGGAGCCTTGGGCCACGTCGCTTGCTGCGACAAGGTCTGCATAGGCTTTGAATCGGCGAGTGACACGGTTCATGAAATCGGCCTGGTCAAGTTTGGTGAACACGGTTGCCTCATAGTTGGATTTGAGGGCGTGGTCAGCGACTTGGCTGGCGTTCACACATGTCAACAAGTTGCCTTGATCTCGTGGGTAAAGGAGCATACGTCGGCGCTTTGCTCCGCCACCTAGGCCACCAATCCAAGGATCGGTGAGCATGTATCCAATAGAAGCACACACTTCGAAAAGGCGAGCGTACTTGTCTTCATCACTCGCGCTTGCAATCCATTCGTCCAATCCGGGTTCGATGCAGTGGAATTCAAGAGGGACCATTTCCGAACCAGCACCAAACATTTGGCGCACAGTCGAGGAACTCATCATGCCCATGAGGCTGTAAAGTGAGGTCTTACCCGTGGTCATGAAGACATCAGTGATGCCTTCTTCGCCGAACGAGAGTCGGCGGTCAGGGAGATTCACGAGCAAGTTGAACGCTGTTGGTGATTCTCGGTTTCCATTGACTGCGGGCCAAATCCATGTACCCGGGCGGGTCATGATGTAGCCACTGGCATCCTTTCCAAATCCAGCAGGAGAGTATCGAGTCCAACCCAAGCGGTTGTTGAATGAAACGCCACGGTGCATCAACGATGGGTAGAAGCACGTGTCGAGTGGGTCAGAGTCGGGGACAACACCACGGTGGCCAAGGCCCCAGAGGATTGGTTCCCACTCTGGTTCTTCGCCTTCTTTTGCGCCCAAAAACGGGTGGTCTACGCCAGGTCCGTCTCCGGTAAGGAAAGATCCACCCATGCGCTCTTCATCTCCGGTGGAACAAAAGAACAGAGTTTGTGTGGTTGAGAGTTGTTTTGGCGTCCACATGTTTGCGTTGACAATTGTCTTTTGCTTGAGGAATTCCGCAACGTTCGAGATACGTCGTTCAAACTTGAATCGCTCTGCTTCAATCCATGAAGATCCGAGGATAAGGTTGGTGTTAAGCAGCCGAGCGCGTGCTGGGCCGATGTAACGAACGCGTGGGTCTGCCTTTGAACTGTCAGAGGCAGGAAGTTCTTCCCAAGGGCCGCGCCGGGGCACATACTTCAGGAATGCTTCGTGATCGAATTCGTCGACTTGTGCCTTTGACACAGCCTCTTCGACAACGTCCATCAAACGAACATATGTTTCGTTTGGACGCATTTGTTTGGTTTCAGCATAAGCTTTGTTTGATACAGATCGATGTTCCCACATAATTTCACCTCAGAATTTCTTTCGCTGTCCTTCTTCATCTTCCGACGTTGCAGCGCTTTCGTCGTTTGTTTCTCCAGAATCTTCGGCAGGGTCGGCGTCGGCGCCAGCGTCACCATCGGCTTCCGCCTCTGCTTGTGCTTGGGCTTCTGCTTCCGCCTCCGCCTCTTCTTTCTCTGCGGCAACAATTTCCTTTGCCATCTTTTCAGCGGATTCTTGAATTTCATCTTCCTTGACTGCGGAGATGATGAGTGCTGCGGTTGCTTGCATTGAAGCATCAACATAGGGCGCTGCTCGGTAGAAGTACTGAATCATGGTTCCAACGGTGCCAAAGACGGCACCAAGGCCGATGACCCATCCATTGTTGATGTTCTGTACATTCTCTGGATTGTTGTAGAGTTCGGAGGCTGGAATGCCGGTTTCTGGAGGCCACCATGTTGCGCCTGAAGCGTTGGTCAGAACTTCGATTGTAGCCCACACTGCGTAGATGATCATGAGAATGGACATGTAGTTCATCATCATGCGGTTTTCCAACAGGAATTTGACTAGGGCTCTGCCGTCGCTTGGCGCGGCGTTTTCCTCAGCGGTCATGACCTAAATTGAAATTTCCTTATATTTAATAAGAGGCCCTATATTTCCCATTAGGACTGGGTTGTAGATTGGTATTTTGAAGCCACAGTGCCGCGAATTGAATCAACGGCGATTCTTCTTTCCTTTGTTTTTACGAGGTTTTGTGCCTCGGGCGTTATGTTCCCATGCACGGCCCCCTTTGCTTCGACGATCCGAAACATCGCGCCAGTGGGGGTTTGATGGGGCCCCCATTGACTCGGGCATGTCTTCGAATGACTCGATGTTGAGTTGCATCCCTCCAAGTTCATCCTGGAGTTGTCGAACGTTTTCCCCGCCCTTGCCAATCAGGGTTGAAATCATATTTTGTGGTGCGTAAACCGTGGCACTGCTTTCACCTTTGAACTGAACACTGCACTCCACGCCAACCCATTGTTGGATAATGTGAACAAGCTGATCTCGGGCTAGAGTTTTCATTGGCGAAAGCGCCCCTGCTTTTCGCCCTTCAACCGGCACTACGGCAATTTCAGAGCCGAAGGCGAACATTTCATGGGTGATTTTTCCACTCGGGAATTCGACGACTTCGATCACAGGGCGTGCAAGTTCTTCCTGCATTCCAGTGGGTGGTTTAACCGTCATACGGAGTTCCATGACTTGCTCAATCTGTCCAGCCTCGACGTGAATAATGGTGTCCAAAACTTGGCTGACGAGGCCCAATTCAACTTTGCCAATCAGTCGCTGGATGGCTTCGAGGGCAGAATTGGCGTGGGTGACCCCCAACAAGCCAACTCCAGCAAGACGAACGTCGGCAAAGATTTCGAAATCCCGGGCGCGCCGAACTTCATCGAAAATGACGAAATCGGGGCGGACGAGGAAGATGATTTCAGCTGTCTTTTCCAAGTCCCCTTCCAATGGAGCGTATTGCGTAATTCGATCGGCAAGTTGCAAATCTCGGGGTGCTTCCATGGTTTTGACCATGGCCCCCACGTCGGTGTCGAGGTATTCTGCGATGGCTTGGGCCAAGGTGGTTTTTCCTGAGCCCGGCCGGCCACAGATGAAGACCCCCCGGTGGTGGTCTGCGAGGCGATCGATGAGGCGTTGATCCAGTTCATAGTCGTCGAGGGAAAGTTTAGCAACTGGGCGAACAATGGTGATTTCTCTTGCATCTGCGAACGGAGGCCAAGCACATGAGATTCTCAAATCTCCAAGTTGAATCACTTGGCAGCCTTTTCGATCAATCTCTAGAAAACAGTCGCTTCGGCCGCGATTTTGTGCGACGAGATCGACCAGTTCTTCTTGTAAGGATTCCATCCGAAGGGTGTCCCAATTGCCGTCGTCAGCATCTTCGATTTCGACGAGTTTGAGTTGCCCGATTGAGCCTCTTTTGACCCTTGGTGGGCAATCTGCCTTGATGAAGACGGTGTGAACGTCGTCCAGCAGTAAGTCCTCGAGCCGCGTAGGCAGGGTCGGATGGTCGCCGTATTTCGCCATATCAATCAACCATGGTTGGCACCCACGGCCTTTCACCCTTCGCACGTTGGTGCATCAAACAGGTCCCGTTTGGAGGCTCAGTTGTTTCGCGGCTGAATCAAAGCACCGGTCCACCAAAATGAACCGACGAAAAAGAGCGAGAGAAGGTAGGAGCCGGTGGTCGGGAAATCCCAAACCCGAATGCTTACTTCTGCGAACAAAGCAATCGATCCTATGAACGACAGAAGCGTCAGGATTCCTGATGCATTAAGCCCCATGTGGTGGAATGTCATTTCACGCTCCGACAAGGTCCACGCGATGCCGACAAGGGCCATTAAAGCGATGAACACATACGCTGCATCTGTGTAACTGTCTTGGAAAAACCACGTGAGCAAGGTTGCAACGACGGTGCCTGCAAACATGCGCTGAATTGTCGAATATGGGAGGCCCATGTGTTCTTCCAAGCGGGTTTAATTCTTGAATACTCGCAATGGAGGGGTTCAACTTTGGCGAGTCGTGCAGGTCTTCACTTGCTCCATGTTTACGACGGTGGAGAGTATGGCGGATTCCTGTTTCGATGTCATTTTATCACAGGTAAGGCTTGCTAGAATCTGGGCCAAGAGAGGATTTGATGAAGATTCAAGTTGGATGTTGATACCGTTCAATTGAAGTTGTTCATGTTGTCCGAAATCCAGAGATGTGGTGCCTCTATCGCCTTTGATGTGAATTTCTCTGCGCTCTTGTGCGGCCCCCCAACCAACTTCAATCCGCCCAGTAACATGGGGCTCAGTTCTGGATGGGTTAGTGCTGAATTCGAGGAGGGTTGACTCCGCCTTTATTGCGGAGGGTTGGAAATTTGAGGACACTGAAAAATCAAAACGCTGAGGAAAAAAGTAGGCCAACAAGTCAACGCCGTGTGAGGCAAGGCCGTCGAGCAGGTTCATTGATTGGGGTTTTTCCCTCAGGCTGGTTCTTCGGTAAAGAATTGAGGTAGGGTTGCCAATTTGATCTTCCAAAAGGATTTGCGCCATTCGAATCACTCCGGGGTGGTGGCGGAGGAGGTGGCCACAGAAAACGACTGTATCATTGGCTTTTGCCTGTTGTATTAGACCGGCGGCTTCTTCAAAAGTCGGGGCAAATGGTTTTTCAATCAGCGTCTTGATGTTTTCAGCCAAAAAAGCCATTCCGAGTGGGTAATGTGTGTTGTTGGGTGTTGCCAGTACGATCAAATCGAGTTTTTCGCTCTTACACATGGCTTGCCATGTTCTGTATCGGGCATCAGAGTTCAGAAAGGATTGAGTGGTTTTTTCAGTCAGGTCGCAAGCAACGACGCGGCCAATAAGGCCAATTCGCTTCATTTCCAAGAGGTTGTTGAGGTGAACTGACCCCCAGCGTCCGCACCCGACCACCCCCACGGTAGAACTCATTTGAAGGCCCTCAATCTCTGTCCGGGGCTGCGCCATCCCCTGAGTCGCTCTCGCCCCCATCTGAAGTCCTTTCGACCTCTTCTGAGGCGATGTTTGAGCAGTAGTAGCATTGTTCCTCGTACTCGATGCCCACAGAGGCGCTCACTTCCATGGTGGTAAGGTTGGTCGCCGTGACACCTTGGGCAGAGATAGCGTAGATGAAATCCCCCATGAAAATCGACCGGCGAATGTTGTAATTGTTGTAATAGGAATTTGTTTGATCCCCGTTGTAGAAGTCTGAATGGTCAACTGTCCCGTGGACTGACATGTTGCCACTGTCTTCTGATATGTTCACAATCACAAGTTTGCTCACGTAGTTGTAAGCGTAGGAATAACGGCCGTTTTCATCATACCAGCTGTCGTAATTGTAAGTCGAAAGTGGGACGGCAAGCATTCCTTTTGGCGCCCAGTACTGGAACGCTTTGTGTTCATAGGAGGCTTCTGAATACGACCATGTCCACCCTGAATCGTACGGGTTTGCAACCGGCGACAATGAAAGAACATCGTCAACCGATGGAGCGGTGGGGTCGCTGATGTTGAACAGCGACAAGCGGGTGTTGGACCAGTCAAGTCCCAAGCCATCTTCGCCTGGGCCCATTCCGATGGTGAGCAAATGGTCGCGTGAAAGCGGATGTATGTATGTGGAGACGCCGGGAATCTCAAGTTCACCGAGGATGGTCGGGTTCGTTTCATCCGACATATCAATCACCCACAATGGATCAATTTGGCGGAAGGTCACAAGATAGCATCGGTCGCCATCAAATCGAGCGCTCCAAATTCGCTCTTCAGGGGCGATGTTGTCAACGCGTCCAACTTCAACCAAAATTTGTCGATCCGTTTCTACATCAACGCCCCGTACAAAGGTGACTACGCTCGAACTCATCGGTTCTGGGTTTTCCATCCACCACCGGGCCCATTGTCCAGAGGTTGTTGCAACACGCAGCACGCCTTCATACTCCGATATTGAAAATTGGTTGAGGACGGTTCCATTCACCCTGCCAGAGCCCGTGTAAACAGTGTCGCCTGGGCTTGAGATATCGAAGGTATGAATGTTCGTGGATTCGTCCATGTTGTCATTGCCCCAGAACCACCACCAATCCCAAGCGTTCTCTGTCAGCACCAACACGTCTGCTGAAGAATAGACCATGGGGTAATTTCCGACGATGTGATCGGCCTGGAAATCGAAGTTGTCATCGGCTAAATCGAAGGTGAAAATGCTGTTGAAGCCGCGGTTTAACCCGTCGCTTGGAGCAACGAAATCCGCGCACGCATCGTCGTCCATCGTGTGGACGGTCAACGCTCCATTGACGCGTTCATACACCTTTGGGATGATATCCGAAAGGGTAAGCATTGAGATGGTGCGTTGATTGTCTAGAATGGTTTGATAGCCGACCTTTTCTCGGATTTCGAGGCGCAGTGGATCTTCATAATCCAAATTCCAATAGCCACTTGGGAGATCGAGCCAGGTGTGAATTCCCGGGATGTTCATCCAAGCGTGTGTAACCGTTCGAACGGTGCCGTTGACTTCACGTGCCGTCATATAGCTGCCCTCCAAAAAGAGTTCTTTCTCCATGGTGGGTGCTGAGCGGTTAGAAACGTCCAACACGGTAAATTTCGTCAGTGAGGAGGAGCGCCAAATCCCTGGGGCGTCGTCCCAGCCGAGTTCTGCCACGAGAGGATCGTTTTGCCCGAGCGTCCATGACGAAACTGAAGAAATAACGACGATTCGGTCGCCGTCGAGCATCATCGAGGTGGGCGAACCTTGGATTGGGGTGGTGGAAAGGAGGGTCAATTCACCAAATTCCGGGACACCGAAGATGACCAAGTTTTTACCGTTGAGAAAGTAAATATTGTAGCCATCTGTTTTGACGAAATCCGCCTCATCAACGCCCTGTTCTTGGTTGTTGGTGCCCGAATAATCGCTTCCTTCGGCGCGGCGCGGTTGGGCGGGTTGGTTCGAGGTTGATGTGTCGCCCCCGTCTGCCGATTCTGCCATGGCGATGTTTCCGTCGACGACCCACATGCCGTCGTCGAGATATTGCTCTTCAATGGCTTGCAAAATTTGAGTTCGCGCTTCTTCCTCAATCGATAATTTGAGGGCTCGCTCGAGTTCTTCACAGTCTGAAAACTGATTCAAGTGGGGGTTTGACACCGTTCGTTGGACGCTTTCTGACCAATCTTCTGGAAGTTCGATAGATGGAACTTCTACGCTTGGTTCAACGGTGCCCAGGCAACCTGAAAACAGGAAGAGGGAAATCATGGCGATTGCCAGCGTTTTGTGTTCTTTCATGCGTTTTGCACGGAACGCTTGCCTATGAAGAAATTGGTAAATTGGTTTTACTTCCCGCCGACTCAGGGGGTGAGCGCGTTGAATCCTTTTGTTGTGAGTTTCCAGGGCGAGCGGCGTTTTGAATGCGTTTTTTCGATCAACGAAGCTTGGCTCAGCGATTTCACATGGTATGACGTGAGTTGCCTCGAAAGGTGGAGTTCTTGCGCTAAATCTGAATTCGAAAGACCGATTTGCCCGGCGTTTGATAACGTTTCGAGAATGGCAAGTCGCGTACCAATAATGGGGTGCGCAACAGAGGTTCGTTGGTCGATTGAAAGGTGTGATGCTGCGTACCGCCTTAGTTTACCGTCTCTCCATGAAATGATTTGGTCTGTCACCTCCAACGATTGAAGGTGGTGTGCGGTCACCCCATTCGCCAACCCGAGTGCGTCGCGGAGGGCGGAGAAATGAACCCCAGCGTTGCCTTCAATGAACCCTAGAATTCGACCTCTGTTCAGTTCATCGTTTTTTGATTTCTTAGTGATGAGTGGCGTCATCACTGCCATCAGTACGGCGATCTTCACGACCTCGAAAACGCCCGAGCCAACAAAAATTACCGCAAGAATGCCGGCCCCAAATCCAACGAAAATATTGTGTTCTTCGCTCGGACCTCCGGCCTCTTCCTGCTCCCTTTCTACGTTTTTAAAATCGGATTCTGGTGCATCGTCATCTGAAGCGTCGGCCGGCCCCATCTCCTCAGTTGGCGCGTCGAAGTTTTCATTTGGCTCACCGTTTTGAGCGGCCTCGTGGTTAGAAGCAAGGCCAAACGCTATTGAAGCAACGGCCGCGAAGAGAAAGAACCGCACCAACCAGCTGCCATTCATGGACCGACATGGCGCTTGCGCTCTTCAAGAACTTGGTTCATTGATTTGACAAAACGAATAAGTTGGAATTGGACATTCGGTGGGACTAAGAAAGAGCGGTGATTGGGAAGAACTGAGTTGGGTGCCGTATATATGAGTGAATATACGGAAATCGAACGGCGTTTCTTCGTGAACGGAGAGGGGGACAAACCGTGGAGGGAAGATGGCGATTCCACCTCTATTCGACAATTTTACCTCGACAAGGGCCAATTGGTGTTTTCTGAATCTGAACTGATCTATGGCGGGGCTGTGATCGTACGCCTCAATGAAGAAGAGCAGGTTCTTTTTCAATCCGAAAAGGACTGGACGGTGCGAGTGAGGTTCCGTGACGAACGAACTGTCTTCACCCTCAAAGGGCGAAGAACAAATGCAAGCGCCATTGAATTGGAATGGCCTATCGAACGGGCCCTCGGCGACGCCCTTGTCTCCCTCGAAGAATACCCCCGGGTTGAAAAAACCCGATACGAATGGCGGGGATCTGACGGAATGCTTTGGGAAATCGATGAATTCGAAGGTGGCTTACTTGGCCTTGTGCTTGCAGAGATTGAACTCCAGAACATTGAGCAACCTGTTGAACTGCCCGAGTGGGTCCAGTTGGAAATCACTGGAAACCGTGCTTGGTCCAATTCAAATTTAGCATACAGATCCAGCCGTATTATTCTGGATTGAATGATGTTAAGGCGGCCAACACTCTGTGGATTTCATCATCTGATAATTCATGCATGATTGGAATTGCTACCAAACAAGAACCCAATTTAGCAGTCACTGGTAGGTGGTGAGTGTGTTGGGGGTGGGCGGAAAACACGCTTTGTTGATGGATTGGAAGGGAATAATACTGGCGAGTGTCAATTTGGAGGGTGTCCAAATGCGCCATGAAGGCGGCGGCGTGTTCAGTGTAAACGCAGTACTGGTGCCACGCGTGTTCGGCCCCGGAGCGGGTCTTTGGAGCCTTCAAATATGGATGATTTAGGAGGGCGTTTGAGTACCGTGAAGCGATCTGGCGTCTTCGTTCCACCCACGTATCGAGGAGGTTCAGTTGTTCCAAGCCAATGGCGGCGGCGACCTCGGACATCCGCAAGTTGCTGCCAAGTTCCATCGCATGCAGTTCTGGACTGCGCCCGTGATTGATGATCGCGGTTAACTTCGCGGTGTATGCTTCGTTGGTTGTAGCGAGCATGCCCCCTTCACCACCAACGGCCATGTTCTTTGATGGAAAGAAGGAGAAGCAGGAAAGGTCGCCCATCGACCCCGCTGCTTTCTTTGAGCCGTCGTCAAAGTTTTGATTTGCGCCGTGTGCTTGCGCGGCATCTTCAATCAAAACAAGGTCGTGGCGTTGACAAAGTTCGATCAGTTTTGGATCGTAGGGGTGGCCAAACAAATGGACGCCTATGACCGCTTTGGTGTCGGCCGTCATGGCTTTGGTTGCGGCATCTACATCGAGGCAATAGAACTCAGGATCCACATCAACAAAGACGGGGGTTGCCCCCACCAGAAGAATACATGTTGCGGTGGAAATGAAGGTGTAGGAAGGGACGATGACTTCGTCTCCTGGACCAATGTCAGCAATTCGTAAGGCGGCCCATAGCGCCGAGGAACCGTTCTGGCAGGGTACCGCTGTGAGCGCCCCCGTATAGGCGGCAAAGGCTGCGCCGAACGCTTTTCCTTGCGGCCCTTTGACCCATCGTTTCGAGTCTAAAACCTCGACCGCTGCGGACCTCATGGCACTGTTCCACGAGGGGCGGCCTGTCGGGATGCGGTCCATGAGTCGGCGAATCACCCGACCCCCTTGAGTCTGCTTCTTTGCCACCTTGGTGGTCGCGGTCTTCAAGACCCCCTCCGCCCTTGGCCTGCCATGGTGTCTGAGGAAGAGGGGTTCTCAACGGGCACCCCAGAGCCTGACGAGCCAAACCTCGCCGCACTTGTCAATGATATTCTCACCCCCGATTCAATTGAGCCGCCTGCGACTGAGCAAAAGAGCGGCAAACAAAAGCGCTACAAGCCAAAAGGGATGTATTTGGGGAACCGAAGAGACACTGGAGAGCCAATCGATATCAAATCAATGGTTCTTGCCCGCCACGCAGCCATGCTTGGTTCAACGGGATCTGGAAAAACAGTCATGGCAAAGGCGCTCATTGAAGAAGCGGCCCTTGCCAAAATTCCTTCGCTCATCATCGATCCTCAAGGAGATCTTGCCAGATTGGCACTTGGGATTGAACCTGCAGAATTGGAGGCCGCTGGAGGGGATGTTGCTCGGGCAAAGAAACTCATGGACATGTGCGAGGTCCGAATTTGGACTCCATTGCGCTCCAAAGGATTGCCGTTGTGCATCGATCCCTTTCGCACACCACCTGCTAACCTCGATGCCGAGGAAGCGATTACGGCATGGGACATGGTTGCGGCTGGATTCACCAGTCTTGCAGGGTATGACGTCGAGAAGGCACAGGGAAAAATTGTGAAGCCGTTCCTCTATGAGGTGCTTGTCGAGGGTACAAAGCACGGGCTTGATGTCAGTGATTTCCAAGCGTTGGCGCGCGTCGTTCGGGAGCCAAATCAAGAATTCACACGCCAATTGTATCCCGAGTGCTTCTATGAGGTGGAGGAGGGTGAAGAAAAGCCCGATGTTCCCTCATGGGACGAAGTCATGCTTGAACACCGGCTCACCGACTTTGAAGAACGGTTGCCAAAAACAACCAGAAATGACTTGGCTCGCAGATTATCTGCTTATTCTTCTGGAGTGAACCAACTGCTCTTTTCCAATGGCGTACCCATCGACATTGATTCCTTTGTAGAACCTGCTATCCCGGGAAAAATCCCCTTGAACATTGTGTACCTCAACACCATTCAAGATGAGGCTCAAAAGCAATATTTTGTTCAGGAGTTATCGAGGGAATTGTATGACTGGATGCTCACGCAACAACCTGCAGAAGGAGAACTCAAACTTCTGTTCTTCATGGACGAAGTGGCGCCATACTTACCTCCTCATCCGCGAAACCCGCCGGCGAAAGATTTGATCAAACTCATCTTCAAGCAAGCCCGAAAATACGGCGTGGCTTGTGTGCTCGCTACGCAAAACGTCAGCGATGTGGATTACAAGATCCTCGCCCAAGCCAACACCACTTTTATTGGACGTTTTACCCAACCGCAAGACGTCGAAAAGGTCCGTCACTTGTTGAAGGAAAGCGGTGGTGATCAAGACCTAGTTGCCCAATTGCCGACCTTAGGCCCGGGTCAGTTCCAAATGGTTGCCCCCGACGTGGATCCTGCTCCTGTGCCAATTCAATGCAGATGGTTGTACACCGATCACGGCGCACCACTCAATGAAGATCAAGTGGAGTCTGTGATTTCCGAAGAAATTCGAGCCTGGGCTAAAACTCGCTCATCCGGGAACACGAAGTCGCGCGGCGCTGGGGCAGCACACGCTGCCAGCAGAGGGTCTTCGTGGAACACCGAGGGCTTGGATCAGCAATGGGCGCAAGGTGAGGCTCAATCCGTCGTTGGCAATGCCCGAATCAAGGCCGTTGGAGGAATGACGGCAGCTGCGCATGGCTTCGTGGATGATTCGGCTTTTGAAACTCGGTTGATGGGTGGATTTGCGGTGCTCAAAGACGGGCGGGATCCACTTTACACCATGCAGGCTGCGGCGAATGTTGCTTCGGTTGTGGCTCTTGCTTGGACGATGGTCGCCCTCATGCTCGCTTGGCGGGACGGTGATTTGGATTGGTGGTGGTTGCTGGTGAGCGTCGGTTTGTCGGGCACCACTTGCCTGGTCATCGCGCTTGAAATGTTGCTCTCACATGACGCTGAATTGCTGCATAGAATCACTCGGTTTGCCAGAACATTTCAGTTGGTGTTGGTGTTGTGGCTGTGGGGGTTGCTGTTGTGGTCAGTCCGATGGGAATTGGATTTACGCGGTGCGGAGCCGTTTCTCGAAGTCGTTGTTGTGTGGGTGACCGTGTTCACAGGAATAGAGATTTTCAGTCGATTTAGATTGGGCCGGATCCGGTGGAACGGTGGATCAGCGCTCGACAAATTGCGCGGTGTTACGGCCCTTCTAACCGAGGTCGAGATCACGGAAATGAAAGCCAATTCATCACAAATCATGTCCAGTGTCCGCTGGGCATTGCACGGGCTCACTTTGGCCTGGTTGTGTGTGCTCCTCGCCTTTGGTCAAGGCGTTGGTTCGGAAGCCTTTGCCATTGACGAATGGGGCCGGCCAACGCTCTGGCTGGCTGCAATGTACGCCTTGATGTTTGGCAGTGAATCCTGGCTGCGAATGCGCGGCCGCATGCCAAGCAACTGACCTTGAACGAAAAGCACTGTTAGGGATTCGCTCCTAGCCCGTGCATGGATGGCAAAGGGTTCGTTGCTCTCGAATGGTCTGAAACCTCTAAAGGCGACATGGCGCGCATCGCAAAACTTGCGTATCACGAAAACAAAGCCCGGCGCACTACGAGGCATTTTTCATCGAAACAGGTGGATCGTTCGCTCATTGAATGGGGCATTCTTTCAGGCGGTACAGCTCCTAACGGGGCGCATTTACAACCGTGGACATGGGTGGCGATTTCAGACCAAAAACTGAAGCAAAAAATCCGAACTGCTGCTGAGGAAGAAGAGCGCATTACATACAATCGGCGAATGCCCGAAGCATGGGCTGAAGTCCTCGCTCCCCTCGGCACTGATGCGGTGAAGGCTCACCTCACCGACGCCCCCTGGGTCGTTGTTTTGTTCAAGCAGAAAAAAAGAATGAGGGAGAATGGGGAATGGGGGCCGACCTACTACGCTACGGAATCTTGTGGCATTGCCGCTGGCCTTTTCATCAATGCAATTCACAGAATGGGGCTCGTCACCCTCACCCATACACCCTCTCCGATGAAGTTCCTTGGTGAATTGCTTGGCCGGCCTGCACATGAAGAAGCTATGCTGGTGATGCCTGTTGGATATCCTGCAGATGGAGCAAAGGTACCAGACATTCACAGAAAGTCTTTGGATGAAATAGCCGTTTTTGTCGAAGAATGAATGCTTGACGGGTCTGTGAAATCTTCGTGTCGCGTTCTTGATATACGCGCGCTGTGAGGGCTGGGCGAAGCAGGGGTTGCCAAGCTTGGTCAACGGCGCTGGGATGAGGTCCCAGTCTCTATGAGTTCGCAGGTTCGAATCCTGCCCTCTGCACTCCTCCACCGTTCAATATCGCGTCGCAACCGTGCGCTAAATTCACTAAGCCGGCTAAACGCTTATTCGACATTGCCATTTCTTTCAATTCCAATGGACGAACATTGGGTAGGGGCACCGGACCTTTCAGGGTCGACCTGTTCAGAAGAATGGGTGAGCGTTTCGAACGATGTTTCGCTCCGCGTCCTCCATTGGACCCCTGACAACAAGGCATTGCAAGATGCTCGGCCGCTGATGATGGTGCCAGGGTGGGGTTCCGTGTTTGAGGGGTGGCGGCCATTGATGACCGAATGGGCAACTCGGCGACCAATCATTTACGTTGAAACAAGAGAGAAGGGAAGCGCCCGATTCACTAAGAGGGAGCGTGTTACCGATTTTCGAATGGAAGATTTTATCCAAGATCTTGTGCGGGTGATGAAGCATTTCGACATCGAAGGTTCCTGTGATTTGTTCTCCTCATCGCTCGGCTCGACCATTCTTATCGAAGCCATGCAGCGCGGCATGATCGATGCCCAAAGTTCCCTCTTTGTCGCCCCCAACCTCGATCTTAAAATGCCGTTTTGGCCTCGCTTTTTCATCAGAACTCCAATGCCGAAGTTTTTCTTGAGGTTCACCATCAAAATGGCGGTTTGGGCGGTCCAAAAGAAGGTCAAGGAAGAAGGTCAACGGGTCCGGTATAAGCGAACACTCTTATCGCAAAATGCAGGCAGAATTCGCCTATCTGCAAGGAGTTTAATCGGCTATGAACTACCAGATGATCTCTCTGCAATTTCCATTCCCTGTGGAATAATTGCAGCAGAGTCTGACAAATTACACGGTCTTGAAAACATTGAGAAACTCGTCAAGAAAATCCCTGGGGCCGCAATGATCGCCGTTCCATCAAACCAATACGCACACGAACCCGATGTGCTCGTCGACATCGACAAGTTCTACCAGTCCCTTTGATGTTTGTTCCATTGGGCACAGGTGTCCAAATATTGATGAGATAGGTCGTTGCATAGATTGGATTTAAATCTCAATCGAATCAGCAACTTCCATGGGTTCTTCGAGAAGCAGACGCACTTACAAGCCCCGAAGTGGGGGGGGACGCCGAACGGGGGGCACCACGACGTTCAATCGTCGATACAAACCGCGTCGTGAGAATTCTGCGTTCAATCGATTCCATCAACCAAGGCATCAAAGGGGCTACGGTATGCATCAGCGGCGGGATGTTGGACCAATTGCTCAAGGAGACGGTACATGGTACGATCCAAACACGGGCGAATACTTTCGAAAAGAAAGCCTCATGGAGATGTTGAGGCGTTGGTTTTCATTCTTCTCGGGCGGCAAGCAGTGATCATGCTTCGTCTTCGAACACAGACTCGCGGGCTCGTTGCATGGCCTCGTCGCTGGTGAACCAAAACGTTGGGGTCTCGCCCATATCCGCATCCCATCGCTGAACTGACCGGGCGAACATTTCCCCCTCGGTGTACTCCTTGCACCATTTGAGGTACCAGTCTGCCTGAGCGATCATGTCTGAATCCTCTGGTGAAGTTCGCTTGAGTGTTTCAGCTTGCAGTGCAATCATCATGACCCAATTTGGAGAAAGTGCGTAGGTCACGTAGGGGTTGCGTTCCATGGCAACGGCGGACCACTCGGTCCAGAGCGAAAACACTCGATCGTATAGGTAGCCAATCAAAAGAACAGCGAACATCACTGAGAAAAAGATGACAGCAAGGCCGACATAGGTGGACGGGATGCCAAACAGGGCATCTGAAAAACAGACTCCGTCTTGACACTGGCTTGAAAAACGCCACTTGACATAGGGCCAAACGAGGAGCGTTATTGTGGTCCCCCAGAGCAACAGACCAACAACGGCTTGACTCTGTTGCATTCGCCAGTATTGGCGCATTGCCCATTTCCTGAAAATCGAGGAGCCATCTGAAGATTCCGCCATGGTATCGGTTTCATGCACCGGCTAACCCTTGATGAACTCCACCCCTAAATTGGGCAGGTTACACTTCGATTCTCATCAATATTTGATGGCGGTGCCGTACACGAGTATTTCCACTCCAGTCGTTTTGTCCTTGCTGCCTTTGGTTTTACTCATGACCGTTGTTTCAATGCGCATGTTGATCACATCATCGAATCCCTTGCTAGCAACTTGTTCCCGTAGTCTTTGCTTTGCCTCTCGACGAGCCCAATCAACGACTTTTGTGAACGTGGTGATCTCTCCACCAAACAAACTGAGAATACCTCCAATAGCAATTTGAATCCAGCTTGGGCCCATCACAACGCTGGACATGACCAGTTCGAACTCCCGAACTTCTTTGCCCGCAAATGGTTGGCTAAGGGTGCTCAATGAATCGCCAGACTTGGCGGATGCTTTCTCTCGCTCGAGCAATGTATTCTTTTGTGCAGGTTGATACAAGAGCGTTCCTACAAGGCTGAGAATCCACGGCGTAAACGGGATGATGATGTAAAACAAAATAACAATCGCAGTTCCAAGTTCCATATTGATGCCTCATTGAACGGTAACTGCTGTACCGTAGGCCAATAACTCAGCCGCTCCGCCTGACACGGATGATGTGGCAAACCGCACATTGACCACGGCATTGGCCCCGCGAGATTGAGCGTCTACAAGCATGCGATAGAGGGCTTCATTTCGGGATTCTTGAAGCAGTTGTGTGTATGCTTTGAGTTCGCCGCCGACCATGTTTTTCAAACCAGCACCAATGTCTTTGAAGACGTTTTTAGCACGAACTGTTGAACCTGACACAACACCCATTGATTGGGTGATGGTCATGCCTGGTATGGTCTCGGTGTTGGAAAAGAGGAGGTTCACTTGGGGCTGCATGTTTACATTGTGGTGAAGGAAGGTGATGAATATTTGGCTGGTCAAGCATCATTCAATTGACTGTTTTTGGTGGAACCCGCTTTCCTCAAACGGTATGCCTTTGCTGTTGATGGCGCACACCACAAGCACGGAGAGGTAAATGAGGTTGCACACAAGAACCCCGCCGATTTGAGAACCAATCTGAATGGAAATGGGGATCGATTCCTCTGCAGGAACAAGTTGGTAAAATTCGATCATCCTGACGGATTGAACGATCTGCCCTATGCTTGAAACGATGACCCATGCATACGCAACATTGAATCCCATTCGGCGCTGTTGGCTAAGAAGGTAAATGGCCACGATGCCAATCGCAGAAGTGACAACTGCAATCGTCAATTGAATTGGTTTTTCTTCCTCGAGCCCCGCCAACAATTCTTGAAGGCTTTGGGTAAGATCGTACTCTTCTTTGGTTTGATTCCAGCGTTCTTGCTCTTCGGCCGTCCCTTCCTCAGGGTATGGACCGGGGTCTTCAGAGAAATCGATTTGGTTTGCTAGGTAATCATAGGGGATGAGGGTTGAAATGGCTGTACCAACGGCAGTGAGGCCAACCATAACGCCTAGGAAAATTGCGACGCCCCAAAACCACCAGGGTGATGGGGCCTGAGCAAGTGGCACGTTGGGCTGCCAGTTTGGAGGTTGCATGGGCGTTCACGCTTTGTAGAAGGGTAGTCCAAATGAGGGTTATGCCGTCTTGAAAGGTTCTTGTGCCAAAGAAGGTTCGAAGGACCATGGGCGTCGCAGTCGTAACCGGAGCAAATCGGGGCCTTGGCGCAGAATGGGTCGCTCAACTTCTCGAGGCTGGCCACACCGTCTACGCCGGATATCGCACTGCACCTGGGCGGCTCGAAGTGTTGGCTCATGAACGATTAACAATCCATCAGTTAGACGTCCAAGACAAAGGTTCCGTTCAGGCTTTTGCAGAAGCTGCACCTCATGAGATTGACTTGCTGGTTAACAACGCAGGTGTTGCAGATGGCCGTTGGCGCGACCTGACTGAGATTGATGATGAGTGGGCGCTTGAGGTCATGGACATCAATGCGCTCGGCCCCGTCAGAGTCGTTCAATCCCTTTACCACAAAATGAGTCATGATGGATTGACTAAAGTTGCAATGATCAGCAGCCTGATGGCTTCGATTGATGATTGTCACATGGGGCGTTCATACGCCTACAGGGCGAGTAAAACTGCGCTTAACATGTTCACCGTAGCAATGAAGAAAGAGGCGATTGAACACAACATCAGTTTCGTCATCCTTCACCCGGGGTGGGTGAAGACAAGCATGGGAGGGGACCGGGCTCCGGTTGAAATCCCAGCAAGCATCGAGGGAATGATGTCTGTCATTGATGGTTTGACGCTTGAGGGAAGCGGTCAGTTCATTCAATATGACGGTGAAATTCTACCTTGGTGAACACCACACACCTTGCTGAAGAGCGCATAGTGTTATGATTGAAAATTGGTTGTCACCACCATGGTCGAGGAACGTCCATTGCTCACAATGGTCAAATCTAGGATGATCGGCGAGCCTGATCCGGTGCTTTCAGCAGCAGACGAAGGGTTGCTCAACACCCTGTCCTCCTTGTGCTCATTCATGACCGCGGAAGATTTAGCGAGTTTCCTTTTTTCGCCGATGTTCACCTCGTTAACCAAAGGCCGGGAAGCATTTGTTGTGTTCGAAGTTGGTCTCTTCCTTGATCACACCAAAACCATCGATGTGGTTGGATCAAAGGATGGTTTGGTGATGGCTGATGCTCAAGCAAGCGGGGCGTTTTCAAACAACATACATACTGTCGTTGATGAACAAGACGCCGTCGATAAATTGGTGATTTGGCACGGGATGGTGTACACCACAGAGAGCCGATTTTCTTGAACTCAATAAAACAAGGAGCAGCAAGTGAGTGAGCCATCGGCTGCACGAATTTGACTCATGTCAAGAACGACGGGTTCGAGGCCCATCGAGGTTATGGTTTCGAGAATGGTTGGGTAGCCTTCTGCGACCAACACTTGGCCGTTCGGAAGGCCAATCGTGTTGCATCCGTAGGCTTCTTCCTTTGGCATCCATTTGATTTCACAGCCATCCGGTAATTCACCAAATGCGTCGGCTGGGAGGTACCCTTCGGGGACCAAAATTACAGAATCGGTTGGGGTCGAACTGATGCTGGTGAGGTGAAGCGCGTGCCCTGGGATTTCCACCACCCGCAAATCGTGGCCAAGATGAGTGAGGAGATCTCGAAGTTCCTCTATGCCTGCATCATTGGTACGGGAAGAGCGCCCGACGAAGAAAAGGTCCCCAAGGCGGATGATGTCTCCGCCATCCATTCTCGCCTCGCCGTGCATTCGGCACACTTGTGTTCCAGAGAGTTGGCGGGTTACGAATTCGGCAATTGGTGGTTGTTCTGCGACCCTTGATGGATGGCCGGGCACAGGAAGAAGGACATGCCCGTCAATCACAACCGCCTGATCTTCAACAAAGATGGAGTCTGGTAGTTCGTTATCTGGGGGGAGTACAGTCACTTCAACGCCAGCAAGAAGAAGGGCTTCTCTGTAGGCAAGGTGTTGCTTTTTAGCCAGATCCAAATCCGTTGGCCCAGTGCCGAAAAACTTGGCAAGTGCTTGGTCAAAGCAGTCCGGAATTGCTCGGGTTAAAGCCCGGCCCTTCTGGTCCAAACGAACCGTTGCCATGGTCAAACCGGACGACTGTCCCCCCTTAACCGTTCGCCTGTTCTAGGAATTGAATTTCCGGGGACCGGAATCCGTGTTTTTTTATTCTGGAAAGGAGATGAAACGAATCAGTTGATGAAAATACCGTTGGGTTCAACAACGAACGCAGGTACGGCATGGCATGAGGGCTCGCCACGCACGTGCTGGATTGCTTGTTATGCTCATGTTTTCTGCTGCGTTCGCAGGATGTTTTGGTGAAAATGAAAACGAAGCAGATGTGCCCGACCTCAGTGATTTGAGGGTGGAGCCTGCGGTTCTTCCTGGTGGCGAATGGACAACAATTGTCTTGACTGCCGATGTTGATATGAGCGTTTTTATCCCATACTTTGTCCAAGACCCGGGGTCGCTCAGGGCACAAAATGGAACGGTTCTCGATCTTTCGAGGGGGGAATCTGTCGGCATGAATGTGATTTTTCCTCCTAGAAACAGTGATGTTGTGTTGTTGCTGGGTGAATATGGAAGGGTCGATTGGCCAATTCGCGCCGCTGGAGAATCATGGATGGACTGGGATCTCGACCGCTCGAGTGGGTCTGCAGTTATGGCATCGCCAAACGAAGACGAGGGTGGAGTTTGGTCTTGGCTCGTCCCCGGTGACCTACCTGGCGGAGAAGTTGCTGTCAAGAAGATGCAAACCGTTCGAGACCAACGCTCAGACCTAACTGAAGCTGATGGCGTTGGTGCAAGTGGTGGCTGGGTGAACGGAAGAGATGTCTACGAGTGGGTTGATTTCATCACCGACGACACACCATGTGCGACCTGTGGCCCTGATGGGGCTGTGGGGTACCTCGATCGATGGATTGGGAATGCGAATCCATCCTATGAACACGCAATTACTTATTTTGAAGGCGTCATGAAGGGCTACGGCTTAGACTCTGTCGAAGTGCATAGATTCCAATCGAACACCGCTTGGGCCGTGAACATTTGTGGCTACAAAACAGGATCCGTGTATCCTGATGAATGGTTGATCTTTGGTGCTCATTTCGACATTGCCCCCCCTGTGGCTTACACACCAGGCGTCCTTCCGGGCTATGGAACAAGGCATGGTGCATACGACAATGCAGCGGGTTCGAGCATGGTGTTGACCACAGCGAGTGTGTTAGCAGAATTCGATGCGCGCCGAACCATGGTGTTTTGTCTCTGGTCCTCCGAAGAGGAGGGGTTGTGGGGCTCGCGTTCTTTTGCCAATGATTTACCTGATGGCGTGACTGTAAGCAACTACCTCAACCTCGACATGGCTGGAGTCAATTACCCCGGCGACTACGCACTTTCTGTCTATCTTGGCCCTGATGGCACCGAAGAGGTTGTTGATCAAGCGGGCATGTACCATTTGGCTGAATGGATTGGAGCTGACGCGCTCAACCTTGCATCTCAAATGGAACGCGGACGAGAGGAATGGTTGGCTGGTGGAGAGAGTCCGCTCTGGGGGAACCAGTACACTGACACCGTTGCAATCTACGAATCGCCAACCGCTCGCAGTGATCATCAATCGTTCCAAAACATCGGCGTAGCCACCTTAGGATGGAACGGTGTTGTTGATGGGTATCCGTGCTATCACCGCGAATGTGACACAATGGAGACGATGATTGATTACATGGACACCGACGATTCAACCGGAATCAATAATTTGGCCCATTCATGGGACATTGTGACATGGTGGGCCGTCTATGCGTTCTTGCACATGGATCAAACACCAGTGCCAAATGAATTGTGAAGTTCACTGTTCGTTTCGTGCTTCAATGAGGGTTCGAACGTCCTCAAGAACAAGGTCTGGGAACCAATCATTGTCACCCCACCAGACCTGCTGAAGACCTCGGTGGTCAACAAGCACGGTCCCGGTGCTATGGTTTACACTGTACGCATCAGGGTGGTGCCGCCCGCCGGTTGAATTCCCACTGTTTGATTCGTTTCCTGATTCATTTTCTGATTCATTTCCGTTCAAATCCGAAGGTGCTTCTTCAATCCAAAGTCCGACTCCAAAGTTCACCCATACATCGGTGATGGCCTTGAGTTGGGATTCATTATCGACGTCATTGATGGAGAGGTGAGTCCAGTTTGTTGAGCGCCCTTGCTTCCATGCGAGCATGGTCGCGGGGTCGTCGCGCCAGGGGTCGACTGTGACGGTGATGAATTCTGTAGCGTTATGTTCCTCTTCGGTGAGTTGGCTTGACATCCAGCGAAGATTTTCAGTGACAATGGGGCAGATATCGATGCAATTTGTGAATAAAAAGGCAATGACGACGACTTTGTTGTCGGTTTCCTCTCCAAAGTCCCACTCATCACCGGTTGCGTTGTTGAGGATGAAATGGTCCACTGCGACCACGGGTTCAATGTCCTCTCCATGGTAAGGGGATTCGTCTTTGAACGACTCAGGAGCCAAGCATCCGGAAAGAACAATTGAGAGGCTCAAAAATAGGGCGGTTGCTGTTTTCATCATGTTCTCACTTCAAACGGATGTGCCAAGGTATGGAAGATCGGCTTCGAGTTGGACAATGTACAGTCCTGTGGAGATGCACGAGGCATAAGTCAGGCCGTCGTGATGTTCAACCGCCCATATGAATGGAGCCCAACTAAAGTCATAGAAACTCGATTGGATTTCTGTTCCATCTTCACCGTGAGGGAGGTACCATCCAACGGTTGCTTCGAAGTTTGTTGCTGTACGGTCATCGGGATTGGTTGGAGCGACAAGGGTTTCGACATCGATGATCCACAGACCTGCGTGGTAGTGGGAGATGTAGAGGCGCCCGTCCCATCCGCCGCCGTGGCTTTGATCGGTTGTTTCATCCGTCTCAAAGTACGCGCTGTCGAGGTTGTGGGGTGAGAAAAGCAACCACTCATTCGCCACGGGGAATGCTTCGCAATCCTCGCCATAGCAGTGATCTTCAGCATAGGGGATTTCCCAATCCCGGATCAATTTGGGCTTGAATTTGAATTGACCGTCCTCCATGGTGTAGTCGGTGGTGTCGAGGAGGTAAATGATGCCCGTACCAACATTGGTTGAAAGAACCTCAACCGCAGCAGTCACAAGGTGGACTGGTTCGTCAGAATATCCAACGTGTGAAAGATCGACCATGTTTGGGAAAGGTTCAGCGTAATGGATGTAGGAAACCCTTCCACCGTTTTCATTGCCTGTTGTGCCACTGTCTGGCTGGCCGTCCCCATCCATGTCGAGGAAATCCATCCATAGGCCAACTTCTTCAGCTCGCCAGCGGCATTGTACAGGATTCCCTTGACCGGTTTGGCAAAGGGTTGCGTGTACGAGGTACTCTTCTGGGGAATTGACCGGATGAGGCACATCTGTTACGTCCCCGATTCGAAGTCCTGCTTCCCAGTAACTGCCATAGATGAACGTGTGGCCATACCTTGGGTCGTTTGGATCTTCACCTGGCCAGAGTTGGACGGTCATGTCGTGAATGTAGATCCACCCTCCGCGTGTGGTTTCCCAAGCCACTTCATACTCGCCAACTTTGACAATCGTGTGGCCAAAACCGGCTGCTGGAACACCGGGAAGGTTTCTTGCAGCAGAACCATCGAGGTTCATATGGGCAATGGTGACGCCTCCACAGGCTTCTCCAATAGCATCTTCACACTGTTCGTAATCTGGATTTGCGATGAACAAATACCATTCTCCATCAATCATGTGCGTGTACAAGTTGTGAGGGCCAGTTGGGTGATCTGCATCGTACCAATTATCAACAAAAATAGGATTTGTTTTGTCGGTGACGTCGATGAGTGTAGCACTCACTTGAATTGGGTCGCTCCACTCTCCAATGTTCGGATCCGCATTCCCCGGGTCAACAAGTTGGTTTTGTTGGATGATGTATTCACGACCGTTGTACTCGAGGTACTTCACATCCAATACCTGGGTGTTAGGGTCGTTATAGACGCCGACGACTGAGGTGTTGTTTGGATCGGTCACATTCACGATGTGCATGTCGTTCCAACCTGCTAAGTATGCATACGTGCTTTCACCATCGGGCGTAGTAGCAACTTGAATCTCTGCATTCCCTGGTGTGGAGAGTGGATTGAAATCCATGAGTTCTATGTTATCGGTGCCCGCAATGTGCTGGGATGCATTCGAGTGGTCGTGGCCTTCGAATTGGTAGAGCGGGTCTTCCTGATCGAAGGTGATGACGTTCTTGCTGCCCTCTTCCTCTGCAGGGCTGAAAACAAGCAATGTGGCTGAACAAAGGAGGATGACGATGAAGATGCCGAGGCCTGTCTGCTTCGCGCTCATGTTAACGGCTGCAATCTCTTCCGTTTTGTCTTTATGTCGCGTACCTGTGGCGAAATCATGTCCGGCGGCCATCGTCAATTCAGCGCATTCTTGATGGTGGCGCTCATCGGGCTCTTGGTTGCGTCTACCGCATCGGCGCATGAACAGGAAACGTACAATGTCATCGTGGTTGCTGATGGGCCGATGCCTGCAAACATCACCGACAGTGATTTTGTTCAGGGGAATGCCGTCGTATTTCGCATGAAAGACACCACAGAAAACGCTTCAATCCGAATCACTCTCGATACAGATCTGAACGGAGCGTTCGACAACCAAAGTGACAATCGGTCTGATTGGCTCGTCTACGCTTGTGAATTAACAGACAATGGCACGCTTGTCGACGAAGATTGTTCCGTTTCCTACACCTATGAATTCGCCACCAACGCAACGCCGGGCACCTATGCTTATCAGTTGGAATGGAGCATCAATGAAACGGTAACGGCCGTTGAAAATTATTCCATTCTTTTGTGGAAAGACGTTCACGAAGAGCCGGGCGTTCCAACCTTGGGGGATTGCTTTGGAATTGGTTGTGATGTTCAAGATGCTGTGGAGGAGGGCGACGACCAATCCCGTGATCTAATGCTCATTGCCGTAGCGGCAGGGGCTGCAATCGGCGCCATTGGATTGGCCATAAGCATCCGGAACGATGCTAAACTCGCCTCCAAGGTGTTGGTTGAAGAGGAGTAATCACCCTTCGATGAGCGGGCAACGTGGATCGAGGTCATCCACGATGACGGCGTTCGCCCAGAGGTATTGGACTCGCCGAGGTTTTGCTTTCAGGGTGATGAGCACGTCAAAGGAGTTCGTTTTCCATTCCATTCTATCAGGTATTCCTTGGTCATGAACCCTTATCAAAGCATTGCCTATTTATGATGGGTTTTTGCTATTTTTTTCCGGAATCGGGTACATTAACTCCAAAAAAGGGAAGAAGAGGGCCGAAAAAGAAATTTAATGGCCTTTGGATGTAAGTTTTGAAAGCACTTGAAATGAAATGATTTCAGCGTAGGGTTGAGAAAGTCTCGGCGGGAGGCGGAGTCATGGCCGGCGGACGCGGACTCCAAGCACTGACCCTAGTGCTCATCATGGTGATGGCTCCTCTTGCAGGTTGCTTTGGTGAAAATGACGGTGGTGCTGGCGTTGAATCAGGTGATGTGGCCATCACCCCTGCCATCTTGAATGGTGGCGTGTTTCAGGGACTAACGGTATCGGCTGACGAGGATTTGTCAGCATACATCCCTTATTTGATTCAAAACAAGGACACCGGTTTCGTTCAAAACTCGACCGTTGTGGATCTTCGAGCTGGTGAATCTGTCTTACTCAGTGTTCTCGCACCCCCACGAACCGATACTGCAGTTGTCTTGCTTGGCGACTACGGGCGAGAAAATTGGCCTATTCGTTTCGTCGATGAATCGTGGAGGACATGGTACGAAAGGGACGGGTTTGAAGCGACCGATTCTCCAGGGATCATGAGAGAATCTGGAGTAAATGGAACCCTCGACACTGTGCTCCATTCAAACAACAGTGGCGGCAAGGTGGCGGTCATTCGTATTCCTGTTGAACGTCCAATGGCTGCCGCATACAGTGAAGCAGATGGCGGTCGTCATTCCACAGGTGTGGTCGATGGGCGAACGACGTTCAATTACCTCTCAATGTTGTCAGATGAGACATCTGACCCAACTGATGCTGCCGATGGGGCGATGGGATACTTAGATCGCTGGGCAGGTCAGGGTAATGCTGCTTACGAAGATGCGGCTCAATACCTCATCCAAACTTTGGGAAGTTTCGGACTCGAAGTCATCACGCAACGTTTCACCTACGATTCACTCCAAACTGGGGCACAGAACCCTGAGGCATACAACATCTGCGGGTATCGATTTGGTGAGGTAAACCCTGACAAATGGATGGTGTTTGGTGCTCACTTCGACATCGCCCCTCCAATCAATGGAGGCATGCTCGACCCGCACATTTTCGGACGAACTTACGGAACCCGAGTAGGAGCCTATGACAACACTGCTGGAACCAGTATGGTGTTGACCGTTGCAGAAGCGATGGCTGGGTACAGCACTCGCAACACCATGGTGTTCTGCTTGTGGTCGGGAGAAGAAGGTGGAAAGAGAGGCAGTGATTTCTGGACTGATTATTGGGTCAAGGAAGACAATCCAAATGTCGAAGTCACCAACTATGTCAATCTAGACATGGCTGGTGTGAATTGGCCCGGTGGTGGCGGCGCCCCTTGTGGAAACGGACACGGTGGCGGTGATGCAGGGTGTGACCCCCAGCCAGAAATCGATCCAGATGGCTATCCTAAAGACGAGGAAGTTTGGCCAATGCGAGTGTACATCGGTCCAAGCGTCGATCACGATGTCATGAACCAACCAGGAATGGTTGGGCTTGCCATGTGGATTGGGTCAGACGCCATTGGTGTAGAAGAACAAATGGCTCCACTTCTCGGAGCCGGCCATTCTGCTGAGACCTGGAAGGTTGATGATTGGATGGCAAAGGACCGACCTGAAATCATCGTCTATGAAGACACAACTGCTCGATCAGATCACGCTACCTTCCAAGATAACCTTGGGACGGTAACCATGGGCTTCGGAGGGCTTGTTGATGGGTATTGGTGCTACCACCAAACGTGCGATACGGTCGACGAAATGATCGATTGGATGGACACAACCGGCAAAGATTACGGGGATGAGCAATCAGGGACAAGCAACCTTGTAGACGCCCTTGACACCATTACCTGGTGGGCCACATACTCCTTCTTCCACCTTGACGAAAGTCCAGTCCGCAATGCGTACCTTGAGTGAAAGGGTAGCGTCTGAAAAGACCCACTG
>Ga0209603_1000469_pt1 | contig 48927 bp, 69 predicted proteins | sample COGITO_mtgs_1206_FD_184812 | JGI IMG/M metagenome (GOLD analysis project Ga0209603, IMG submission 184812) | Pelagic marine microbial communities from North Sea - COGITO_mtgs_120607 (SPAdes) (version 2) | ecosystem: Environmental > Aquatic > Marine > Epipelagic ...
CTAACTTCTCTGATGAAGTTATGGAAGAATGTGCCGCTTTTCCAAATGGTGAACATGATGACTTGGCGGATTCGATGACTCAGGCTATACTACGATTTAGACAAGGTGGTTTCATTATCACGCCAACTGACTATGATGATGAAGATGAGATCGCTTTTAAGAAACAAAAACGTGAATATTACTAGGAGATTAGTATGGATATTAAAGAAATGTTATTAAAGTTCTCGCGTATGAAAGGCAAGGATATGAGTGGCCTTAGCCCATCAGAACTAGCTGAAGCGGGAACCGATTCTGGAAGAACAATTTCAGATGCTGATAGAGCTAGAGTGGAAGCAATGGTAGGCAAATTAGAAGAATCTGGAAAGACAATTTCAGATGCTGATAGAGCTATGGTAAGAAAGATGCTAGGACAAACATCTGCAAAACCTAAGCCTCGTCCATTTAAAAATGGTGGTAAGGTTATGGAATACAAAAAAGGTGGCGCAGTTAAAAAGAAAAAAGCCAAAAAGAAAAAGTCTAAAATGGGTTGCGTTATGGCTGGACGTGGCGGAAAGTATAAGGGGATGCGCTAATGAGTAAAAAGTATAAAGGTTTTTCTAAATTACCAGAAGCTGTTCAAGAAAAAATGGACCCTGATCTAGCTAAAAAATACATGCACGGTGGTGCTGTTAAAAAGTATGGTCACGGCGGAAGCGTTGAAAAAGACAGTAATGGCATGTCTCGCGGATGTGGCGCAGCTATTTCTGGTAAAAAGTTTAGTGGAGTAAAATAATGACTAAAATCATCATTAACATTGATATGGATGAGCTTACATCTGGGGTCAACCAAGTTGTTGATGATGGTATGTATGATGAGGAAGAGGAGCTTTCTTGCCCTCTTTCAACTCAAGATTCTAAAATAAATTCTGAAAATCGTGAGAATGCCATACAGGAATACGAATATGGTCATTCTGAAAATGATTCAGAAAGAAAAAAACAAATTTGTGGGACTTGCGAGTATTATGATATTCGAGCTTCTATGTTAGACTGTATTGAAAATGGTATTGGCATGGACGAAGGTTCTCAAGTAGGATATTGCAATAAACTAGATTTTACCTGCGCAGCGGAAAACGTTTGTGACGAATGGAAAAAAGGCGGTCCAATTACCGACTTTAATGACATTGATATATACGAGCCGCTTGAAGGGAACGAAAAGGACATTTTCTAATGGCTATTGAGCAAGGAATAGGTGCAGGTGGAGTTCCTGAGCAACCTGTAGTTGAAGACAACACTCGTATGATGGAAGTTCCTGAATTACCTGCTGATCCGGGTGTTACAGAGTTTGATGATGGCAGTGCTGTTATTGGTGAATACGAAGAAGAAAAAGAAGCTGTAGAAGAAATTGAATTTGGTGGAAACCTAGCAGATATTATGGATGAGGGTGATTTAAACCTTATTTCATCTGATCTTGTTGGTTCAATTGAAGACGATTTATCTGCTCGTGAAGACTGGGAAGATACTTACAAAAAAGGTCTTGAGTTTCTTGGCATGAAGACAGAAGAACGTTCTGAGCCTTTTGCTGGTTCTTCTGGCGTTATTCACCCTTTACTTGCTGAAAGTGTTACACAATTCCAAGCTCAAGCTTATCGTGAGCTTTTACCAGCTACTGGTCCTGTTAGATCACAAGTTGTTGGCGCTCAAAACCAAATGCTTGTTCAGCAAGCAGAGCGTGTAAAAGATTACATGAATTACATGATAACTTATGAAATGGAAGAATATGATCCTGAGTTAGATCAAATGTTATTCTATCTTCCTGTTATTGGTTCGACATTTAAAAAAGTTTACAACGATCCTCTAAAGCAACGTGCTGTTAGTAGTTTTGTTCACGCAGAAGATATGATTGTGCCATACGGTGCAACTGATCTTACGTCTTCTCCGCGTATCACGCACAGATTAACTATGGACTCTAACGAAATCAGAAAGCTTCAGCTTGCAGGTTTTTACCGCGATATTGATTTGCCTTCTGACTCTGAAGATTCATCTATGAGTGAAGTTGAAGAGTCAATTGATGACATTCAAGGCGTTCACCCATCAGGTCCATCAGAAGAACTTACAATATATGAAGTTCATACATCTCTTGATATTGAAGGTTTTGAAGACCTTGGAGCAGATGGTGAGCCAACAGGATTAAAATTACCATACATAGTAACTATACTTGAAGATTCTGGTGACGTTCTTTCTGTTCGCAGAAACTATGCTGAAGACGATATAATGAAACGAGCCAAGCAATATTTCGTACATTACAAGTTTCTTCCGGGACTAGGCTTTTACGGTCTAGGTTTAACACATATGATAGGCGGTTTAGCACAGGCGTCTACATCTATCCTTCGTCAACTTATAGACGCAGGTACCCTTTCCAACTTACCAGCAGGCTTTAAAGCCCGTGGCGCAAGAATTCGTGACGAAGATTCTCCTCTTCAACCGGGCGAATTCCGCGACATTGATGTGGTTGGAGGCACCCTGCAAGGCTCTTTGATGCCTCTCCCCTTTAAAGAGCCTTCAGGAACGCTGTATAGTCTTCTTGGAACGCTTGTAGACGCTGGACGTAGGTTCGCTTCAATGGCTGACATGAAAGTCGGCGAAATGAGTGGTGATACGCCTGTAGGAACTACTATGGCAATTATGGAGCGTGGCACAAAAGTAATGTCAGCTATCCATAAGCGTTTACATTATTCTCAAAAGATTGAATTCAAACTTTTATCTAAGATTTTTGCAGAAACCATTCCTGCGTATCCATATCAAGCAGATATGCAAATGGGTCCAGAAATATTCGCTCAAGACTTTGATGCTAGAGTTGACGTATTGCCCGTATCTGATCCAAACATTTTCTCTATGTCTCAACGTATTGCGTTGGCACAAACAGAGCTACAGTTGGTTCAATCAAACCCACAAATACATGGTGGACCCCAAGGTTTATATACTGCGTACAGAAAAATGTACGAAGCTCTTGGCGTAACTAATATTGATGGCATATTGCCACCACCACCTCCACCACCTCCACCTGTTAATCCTTCTAAGGAAAATCAAAACGCTTTACAGGGCGCTCCTTTGCAGGCATTCCCAGATCAAGACCATGAGGCGCACATAGAAGCTCACATGGCGGTTATGGCTACTCCAGCTATGCAACTTAACCCAAATGCTATTATGGCTCTACAAGGCCATATACAAGAGCATATAGGACTACTTGCTGAAGCACAGGCACAACAAGAAGTTATGAGTCAGATTCCACCAGAACAAATGGAAATGATGCAACAACAAGCTCAGATGGCAGCAGGTCAGCAAGGTCCACAAGGACAAGCTCCTGATCCTATGGCGCAGTTTAAACCTCAAATAGATTCTTTAGCGGCTCAAATTATAGCTGACTTAACTGAAGAACTCGCGCAAGCTGTTTCGGCACCAGAGGCTTCTGATCCACTTGTGGATATTAGAAATCAAGAACTACAGCTTAAAGCGGCTGATATGCAACGCAAACAAGCTGAGTTTGAGTCAAAGCAAGAGTTCCAACGTGAACAAGAGCGAAATGACGTTCTTACAGCACAGCAAAGAATTGATGTATCAGAAGCTGCTTTGGCAGACAAAACTAGGATTGCGGAAGATCGCATACAAACGCAACGAGATATTGCAAACTTAAACGCACAAACAAAAAGGCAATAACATGACATCATCTGTTAGACAAAAAATGGCTGAACAAGAAAAAGAAAAAAAGGTAGCCCAGCGGCTATCTGAAACTCCTGTTGAAATGGTGAGAGCGAGAAATGAAGATGGGCATTTTATCAAAGACGACCCAAAAACAGAAGAAAATGAAGCTTGGATTGAAAAGCCAAAAGCCAAAAAGAAAACTGTTGCAAAGAAAAAAGCCACCACAAAAAAGTCTAAGTAGGTTTAGTAAAATAGCAAGACCCCAGAAATTCCGAGGAATTTTCTGACTTTTTGGTATTTATACTTGTATTTCCCGTATAATTTTATACTATATGTGGTATGGATGCATTAAACTTAGCACAATACTTATTGAAAAGCGTTCGTGAACGCGATGCTCGTCTTAAAGATAAGCTCGCGGACGGTTCGATACAAACCCTTGAGGAGTATCGGTATATTGTAGGTCAAATACGTGGCATGTCCTATGTAGAAGATGAAATTAAAGCCGCGATGAAAGGTATAGAATACTCAGATGACTAAAAAGTTGTTTGTGCCTGAACACGTTGCTAAAGCAGCGCAAAAGGCCATAAAGGAAAATCCAACAGTTCCTAAGCCAATTGAAAACGCCTTTGGCAAAGGCGGTAAAAATAAAAATGAAGACGATCCTTCTGAATTGAAGCAGTCTTCTCTGGAGAGATTGCCGCAGCCAACAGGCTACCGCGTACTCATAATTCCCTACTATCCTAGCGAAAAAACAAAAGGCGGTTTAATCGTACCTGATCAGGTTCGTGACCGTGAATCTTTTGCAACAGTTGCGGCTTATGTCGTTAAACTAGGCCCTGATGCTTACACAGACTCCCAAAAGTTCCCAAGTGGTGCGTGGTGTCGTGAGAAAGATTGGGTACTTATAGGAAGATATAGTGGAAATAGGTTCAAAGTGGAAGGACTTGAGGTTAGAATTATAAATGACGATAATATTATCTCAACAATCCTTGACCCGAAGGACATTTCTTATGTATAACTTAGTAGAGAACAAGGAAAATTACTATGTCTGAAGATATTCGTGAAGACGATGACTTTGAAAGTGGTGCATCTATAGATGTTGAAGACGATCAGGATCAAGACCAAGAAGAAGGTGTTGAAGTAAGTTCTGATGATGAGGAAGAAACCCGAACAAAAGTTCGTAAAAAATCTTCTGGAGACGATGAGCTTGAAAATTATAGCGAATCCGTACAACGTCGAATTAATCAATTAACAGCAAAACGTAAGCAAGCTTCTGAAGAAGCTCAAGCCGCTGTTCAGTACGCTCAAACAATTCAACAAGAAAACGCTCAAATGAAACAGCGTTTACAGCAGATGAGTGCAGGATATAACACAGAAGCTGAAGGCCGCTTGAAAGCTCAAGAAGCTCAAGCAACTCGCGCTTACGCAGAAGCAAGTGAAGCTGGCGACTATGATCGTGCAGCTAAAGCTCAACAAGCATTAGCTCAAATAGCTGTAGCTAAAGATAAAGTACAGGCTAGAAAAGCTAATATTGATAGGCAAAGAACAGAAGTTGAGCAACAACCAGCTCAAACTCAACAACAACCTGCGCCTCAACAGCAAGCTCCAGTACAGCGTGATGCTAAACTGGAAAGCTGGTTAGATAAGAATAGTTGGTTTGGAACTGATCGAGTTATGACTCGTGCGGCTCAAGCTATTCATGAACAGTTAGTTTTAGAGGAAGATTTTGATCCTACGTCAAGCGATTATTATAAAGAAATCGACTCGCGTATGCGCAGAGAAATGCCTCAAAGGTTTAAGGAAAAACGGTCCAACGCCCAGACTGTTGCTCCCACGTCCAATGGACGGTCTATAAAATCAGGGCGGAAAAAATCGGTTGAGTTATCACCGGGTCAAGTTGCTTTTGCGAAAAAAATGAGAATACCACTCGAAAAATATGCGCAAGAAGTAGCAAAACTAAACAAACGGAGTGAATAATCATGGGAAATGATCAAAATAGGAAGTCACGCGATGCAAATACGCGGGAACACTCAGAACGTGTTCAAGAATGGCGTCCGGGTTCAGCTTTGGAAGCTCCAGAGCCACCTATCGGTTATAAGCACCGCTGGATACGTGAATCTGTAATGGAATTCGACGATAAAACTAACGTACATAAAAAACGGCAAGAAGGTTGGGACCTCGTTCGCGCTGAGGAATATACCGATTATTATGGCCCTGTTGTAGACGAAGGAAGAAACGCTGGCATCATTGGTGTTGGTGGTCTTGTTCTCGCAAGAATCCCCGTCGAAGTAGCAGAGCAGCGGAGTAAACACTATCAAGGTGTGTCACAAAATCAAATGGATGCAGTGGATCGTGATTGGATGCGTGAAAACAATCCAGCCATGCCTAAGCTAAATCCGCAACGCAAATCATCCGTTTCCTTTGGACAAAAAGGACGCGGAAACTCTGAAGGAGAGTAAAGATGTCTAATCAAGACGCTGCTTTCGGCCTTCGCCCTCTTAGAACTTCCACAAGTTCACAAAGACAAAATCGTTATCGTATTGCTTCTGGCTATGCTACAAGTATTTTCCAAGGTGACTTAGTTATAGTCGCTACTAATGGAACAATTACTCGTGCGCCAGCAGGTGCTACTAATCTGATTTTGGGCGTATTTAATGGCTGTTCATATGTAAACGCTAGTGGTGAAATAACATATTCTAACTACTGGCCTGCAAACGCAACTGGGACAGATATTTTCGCAAATGTCATTGATGACCCAAGTGCAACTTTCGAAATTCAAGCAGATGCAGCTATGCCTGTAACTGACTTGTTCGGAAACTTTGACATCGTTGATGCAACGGCAGGAAGTACCGTAAGTGGTAATTCTCGCACTGAGCTAGATGTTACTACAGGTGCGACGACTTCTGGTCTTCCACTTAAAGCTATTGATATTTCTCAAGACCCTGAGAATAGCGATACTGCCACCGCGAACACTAATGTGATCGTAAAAATCAACAACCACCTGTTCAGTGCTGGCACTGCGGGTCTAGCATAAGGAGTCTGTGTAATGGCTATTTCACGTTCCCAGCTCGTCAAAGAGCTAGAACCGGGCCTCAACGCTCTGTTCGGTATGGAGTATGATCGCTATGAGGGCGAACATGCTGAAATCTTCGATACTGAATCTTCAGACCGTGCGTTTGAAGAAGAAGTAATGCTTGTAGGATTTGGGAATGCTCCCACAAAATCCGAAGGCGCAGGAGTCGATTTTGATAATGCAAATGAAGCATATACTGCTCGTTATTCACACGAAACAGTTGCGCTTGCATTCGCATTGACTGAAGAGGCAATCGAAGACAACTTGTATGATCGCTTAGGCGCTCGTTATACAAAAGCACTTGCGCGCTCAATGGCGCACACTAAGCAAGTCAAAGCTGCATCTGTATTAAACAATGCGTTTAATGCTGCTTTCTCAGGTGGTGACGGTGTTGAGCTTTGTTCAACAGCACATCCACTATCAGGCGGCGGAACTTTCCGCAACGAACCATCAACTGCTGCAGACCTTAACGAAACTTCGTTAGAAAATGCTTTAATTGATATTTCAACGTTTGTAGACGAACGCAACATGATTATTGCTCTTCGCGGAGCAAAAATGGTTATTCCACCACAACTGCAATTCGTTGCAGATCGCTTGTTGGAATCAACTTTACGTGTTGGCACAGCAGACAATGATATTAACGCGGTAAAGAACATGGGTATGCTTCCAGAAGGTTACACTGTGAACCATTTCTTGACAGACCCAGATGCGTTTTTCATTAAAACTGATGCACCTAACGGATTTAAGCACTTTGAGCGTTCGCCTATGCGCACGAACATGGAAGCTGACTTCGATACAGGTAACATGCGTTTCAAAGCGCGTGAGCGTTACAGCTTTGGCTATTCTGACCCACGTTGTGTATTCGGTTCTCCGGGCGCATAATAATAAGTCTTTTAGTTTTGATAGGGGTGACTTCGGTTGCCCCTTTCTTTTTGTAAAATACTGTGTATTATAATGTTATCCCTGACAGTGGCATTCCGCTACTGACTTAACCCAGACAGGAGATTAACATGGGTAATACTACTTTTTCAGGCCCGATAAAGGCTGGAACCATTAAAAATACTACAGGAACAACTCTTGGTTCTGACGTTGCAAACGTTGGTCAAGTTGTTATGGCGCAAACATTTTCAGCAGATTTATCTGGTGGTGCTTTAGCGGCAGTTGTAACTGACGTTGTAATACCAGCAAATTCACAAATTATTGATTGTGTGATTGATGTAATTACCGCAGCAAGCGGAGCTACTAATTTAAGCGTAGGAGATACCGTAGGTGGCGCGGCTACCGTCTTAAACACATACGGTATTGGCACAGATGCAGGTCGTAAATATCCTACAACTCAAGCTGGCGCGGCTTTAGCTTGGCAAGACACAGGCACAGCAGATATTCGACTTACTGTTACTGCTTCTGCTGCTACAAACGCAGGTTTAGTTCGTGTTACAATTACATACGCGCAAAACAACAACTTAGCGTAATAGGAGCTTAAAATGGCAGGTCCAGTAACCGCATATAATGTTGACCAAGGTGATGCAGCGGCTCTTTATGGGCCAGCTAGGTCTAGGCTTAGAACTGTAAACATTTACGCTGAGACTGCGGGTTCTTTCACTCTTACGAATGGAAATGGCGGAGCTACAATGGTAGTTCAAAAGTTTCCAGTAGGAATGAATGAGCTTTACATACCAGATGACGGTATAATTTTCTCAAATGGCGTTTATGTGTCTGCTTTCACAGGCGCAAACAACGAATTAACAGTATTTTTGTCATAAATTTAAAAAATGGCAGGAGAATTAATCTTTCTCCTGTCGATTCCTCAATAACAATTTTTTACCAATAGGTGAGACATGCCTCGTAAGAAAGAAAATACTATAAGAAAAACCACTGGCAAAGGCGGTAATTATCGCAAAACAAAAGCTGGTGCAGGTATGACTAAAAAAGGTGTTGCCGCTTATCGTAAGAAAAATCCCGGCTCTAAACTTAAAACTGCCGTTACTGGCAAGGTTAAAAAGGGTAGTGCCGCCTCTAAACGCCGTAAATCTTATTGCGCACGTTCAGCAGGACAAATGAAACAATTTCCAAAAGCTGCAAAAGACCCAAATAGTCGATTGAGACAAGCTAGAAAAAGGTGGAAGTGCTAAATGGCTATGAGCCGTTCACAGATGGGGCAACAAGTTACTAAACCGCCCATGAAAAGGAAGAAGAATGCCAAAAGACGCGTGCTACAAAAAGGTAAAAGCAAGGTACAAGGTGTTTCCAAGCGCATACGCAAGCGGAGCAATCGCTAAGTGTAGAAAAAAAGGCGCTAAAAACTGGGGAAACAGCAAGAAAAAGCCTGTTAAGAAGGCTATGGGTGGCGTTATTGAGCCATCTAATGATTTTCGCAAACGTCCAGTGCGTCGAATGGTAAAAGGCGGTGCTGTAGCAAATGGTTGTGGCAAGGTGATGTCTAATCGCCGAAAAGTGACAAAGAAAAGCTGATGGCTGTTAGAAAAACAAAAAAAGGTGCTGCTTTAAAGCGTTGGTTTAAAGAAGACTGGAAAGATGTTAAAACAGGTAAGCCTTGTGGTCGTAAAAAAGGTGAAAAACGCGCAACTCCTTACTGTCGCCCAAGCAAACGCGTAAGTTCTAAGACACCAAAAACAAAATCAGAGATGACAGCGAGTGAAAAGCGTAGTAGAGTAGCCCAAAAGAAGCGTATTGGTCAACCTGCGGGTAAGCCTCGTAGAGTAAAGGCTCTAAAAAGGAAAAAGAAATGACTGTATCAGGCTCTAAAGACTTTGAATTGGACGTAGCAGACTATATTGAAGAAGCTTTTGAGCGATGTGGCTTAGAAGTTCGTACTGGATATGATTTAAAGACTGCGAAACGCTCTATGAACCTAATGTTTGCTGATTGGGCAAATAGAGGCTTAAATCAATGGACTATAGCGCAGAAAAACTTCACTGTTACTCAAGGGGATGGTAATGAGCCTCTTGGAACTGATGTAATTGACATATTATCCCTAGTTATACGTCGAGATGGTACAGATTATGCCTTAAACCGCATAAGTAGAGACGAATACTTAAATATTCCAACAAAATCTACAGTTGCAAGACCAACACAGTTTTTTGTTGATAGACAGATAAATCCAGTCCTTCAAATGTGGCCTTTGCCTGATAATAACACTGATGTAGTGTATTATGACGCTTTAGTACGCATGGATGACGCTGATACTTACACTAATACAGCGCAAGTTCCCTTCCGTTTTTACCCTGCTTTAGCCGCTGGATTGGCCTATTATATCTCTATGAAACGCGCCCCAGATCGCTCACAAATGCTAAAATCGGTATATGAAGAAGAATTAAACCGCGCAATGGACGAAGATAGAGATAGAGCGTCCTTCCGTGTGGCTCCAGATTTAAGGAGCTATGGCTATGTCTAAATATGCCACTGGAAAATGGGCATATGGTATATCTGACCGTTCTGGCTTCCGTTATCGCTTGCGAGACATGCGAAAAGAGTGGAATGGCTTGCTAGTTGGCAAGGATGAATGGGAAGCAAAGCAACCTCAATTAGAGCCATTACGAGCTACTCCAGACCCACAAGCGTTGCGAAATCCGCGTCCTGAACAGAACGTTCCGCAACAAGACAATATACAATGGGGATGGAATCCAGTAGGAATGACATACAATGAGGGTTTAACCCCTAATAATTTAGTTGCTACTGGTTCAGTAGGTGGAGTTACGGTGACAATATCATGAGTTTTACATACGCAGAAATGAAAACAGCAATTCAAGACTACACTGAGAACACAGAAACAACTTTTGTGAATAATATCAATGTATTTATTAAGAATGCAGAAGAACGTATTCTAAAAATAGCTCAATTAGAGGTTTTTAGAAAAAATAAGACAGGAAATCTAACAGCATACGCTACAGATGCAAATAACGCTCAATATCTTGCCTTGCCAAGTGATTATTTGGCTCCATTTAGTCTTTCTTACACAGCCAACAATTCAAAAGAATTTGTTATGTTTAAAGATGTAAACTTTGTTCAGTCTTTTAATCCTGATAAATCTACAACTGGTGGGCCTCGTTATTATGCTCAATTCGACATAAATAACTTTATATTAGCTCCCAGCCCAGATCAGGCATATGAAGTAGAGTTACATTACTTCTATAGACCTCCAAGTTTAACTTCTGTAGGTGATAACAATACTACATGGTTAAGTACAAACGCTTCTGTGGCTTTATTGTATGGAACTCTTATCGAAGCTTATACATTTATGAAGGGTGAAGGAGATTTGGTTGCAAACTATACTCAGCGGTTTACTGAAGCTATGTCTAGGGTCAAAAACTTTGGTGAATCTCAAGAAGTTACTGATGCTTATCGCACTGGATTAATTATGAGAGAAAAGACATGACAAAACAAAAAAATAATTATAATATAACAACATTAGATTCATAAGGAGATTGTGATATGGCCTTTTCAGGTAACTTTATGTGTACCAGCTTTAAGAAAGAACTTCTTGAAGGTGTGCATAACTTTTTAAATAGTGGTGGAGACACCTTTAAAATAGCACTATATACAAATAGTGCTTCTTTTACTGCTGCAACTACAGCTTATACTACAACTAACGAAGTCACAGGCACCAACTATACGGCAGGTGGAAATACTTTAACTCGTGTTGATCCAGCAAGTTCAGGAACTACTGCGTTTACTGATTTTGCAGATACAACATGGGCTTCATCTACTATAACTGCTCGTGGTGCTATAATTTACAATGATACCGCAGCAGGAAATCCAGCAGTTGTGATCTTGGACTTTGGTAGTGATAAAACATCTACAAACGGTGATTTTAAAGTTGTATTCCCAGCAGCAGACGCAAGTAACGCAATTATCCGCATCGCATAAGGAGTAACATCCTATGGCAGTAATAACAGGATGGGGGCGTGGCTCGTGGTCTGAAATGGCTTGGGGTTCAGCTATTCCTGTTACTGCTTCAGGTGTTTCAGGTGCAGGTTCGGTTGGATCAGTAAGTGCTTCTGGTGCTTCAGATGTGCCATCAAATGGATTACAAGCGAATGCTTCAGTTACATCTGTTTCTGTTATTGCAGAAGCAAATGTTTCTCCAAATGGTCTAACCTCTACAGGTCAAGTTGGTGTTGTTTCGACATCAACTGCGGTAGGTGTTGATGTAACAGGTCTAACCTCAACAGGCGGAATAGGGTCTGTTTCTGTAGCTGAGGGTGTTGGCCTCAACGTATTAGTTACTGGCGCTTCTTCTACAGGAGAAATAGGTTCTGTTTCTGTTGTTGCAAAAGCTGTTAGTAATGCTACTGGAGTTCTTGGTACAGGCTCTGTAGGTACTGTTACTGTAGTTGAGGCGACTGGTGCTAACGTATCAGTTACTGGCGTTTCCTCCGCAGGATTATCTGGATCAACAACTGTAAACGCAAATGCAGATATTAATGCAACAGGTGTATCAGCAGTAAGCGGAATAGGTACCGTTACTGTAATTGAAGCGACTGGTGTCAACGTATTAGTTACTGGAATTTCTTCTACAGGATTATCTGGATCAACAACCGTTATTGCAGATGCAAATATTAATGTTACAGGAGCATCTGCAACAGGTGTAATAGGTTCTGTTGCTGTAACTGAAGGTGTTTCTATAAACGTTACTGGAGTATCTTCTTCAGGTAATATTGGAACAGTCTTTATAATTGGTAATTCCAATGTTCCAGCAAATGGATTACAGGCAAATGCTTCAGTTTCACCTGTATTAGTAAACGCAGATGCAAATATTAATGTAACAGGTGTATCTGCAACAGGTTTAATAAGTTCCGTTTCTGTTACTGAAGGTGTTGGCGTAAATGTATCCGTCACTGGCATTGGAGCTACAGGGCAAGTAGGTTCTGTTTCTGTTATTTCAAAAGCAAATATTAATGTAACAGGTGTATCTGCAACGGGTCAAGTCGGTACGGCTGGGGTACAAGAAGGTGCAAATGCGCCTGTCGTTGGTGTATCTGGAACAGGAGTGGTTAACTCTGTAACGACCTCTATGGGAACAAGTTTTTCTGTCATTGGTGTATTTGCAACAGGAACGGTTGACTCTGTTACTGTAACTGAAGGTATCTCTGTTAACGTTACTGGAGTATCTTCTTTAGGTTCTATTGGCTCAGTAAGTATTATTGCTGAAGCCAATGTCCCAACAGTTGGATTGCAAGCGAATGCTTCAGTTACATCTGTATTAGTAAATGCAGATGCAAATGTTAACGTAACAGGAGTATCATCAACAGGCGGAATAGGTTCTGTTTCTGTTGTTGAAGGTGTTGGGGTCAACGTACCTGTTACGGGTTTGTCCACAAATGGACTGATTGGTTCTGTATTAGTAAATGCAGATGCAAATGTTAATGTAACAGGTGTATCATCAACGGGTCAAGTCGGTACGGCTGGGGTACAAGAAGGTATTGGTGTCAACGTGCCTGTTACAGGTGTATCTGCAACAGGCGGATTAGGTTCCGTTACTGTAAAAGAAGGTGTAAATGCTTTTGTCACTGGAGTATCTGCAACAGGCGGATTAGGTTCCGTTACTGTAAAAGAAGGTGTAAATGCTTTTGTCACTGGAGTATCTTGCACAAGTAACATTGGAATAGTTTCTATAATTGGTAATTCTAATGTACCTTCTGTAGGGCTTTCTTCAAGTGGGCTTATTGGTTCTGTTTTAGTAGCTGCAAATTCTAATTCCTCAGTTACTGGCGTTTTAGCTACAGGTGCAGTTAATTCTGTAACTGTAAAAGAAGGTACTTCTGCTTTTGTTACTGGAGCATCTTGCACAGGTAATATTGGAACAGTTTCTATAATTGGTAATTCTAATGTGCCTTCTGTAGGGCTGTCTTCAAATGGAGTGGTTGGTTCCGTTTCGGTAGCTGCAAATTCTAATTCTTTAGTTACGGGATTATCTGCAACAGGTGCAGTTGACTCTGTAACTATAAATGAAGGTATCTCTGTAAACGTTACAGGATTATCTTCTTCAGGTAACATCGGAACAGTTTCTATAATTGGTAATGCCATTGTTCCTTCTACGGGATTGTCTTCAAGTGGACTTATTGGTTCTGTTTCTGTTGTTGCAAATTCTAACTCTTCAGTTACGGGCATTGCAGCCACAGGATCACCCGGATCAACAACCGTAATTATAGAATCTGTAGTTAATGCTACTGGAGTATCTGGCACAGGCTCTTTAGGTTCTGTTGCTGTTACTGCTGGCGGAAAAATTCCTGTTACTGGCCTTGAATCAACTGCATCTGTAGGTGCGGTTGCTGTTATCGCTGAAGCAGTTGTTAATCCGACTGGAATTTCTGCTACAGGTTCTGTTGGCTCTGTAGACGTAGGTACTTTTATTACAGTAAACGCAATAGGTTCACAAGGAACAGGGCAAGTAGGTTCTGTTTCTGTAGAACTTAACGCAATTATTAATGTTACAGGAGTATCTGCTACAGCAAATACTGCTCAAGTTTTAGTTTGGGGGGCTATTGTGCCAAATCAAAATCCAAGCTATAATCCAATTAATCCATCTTCTACCCCATCGTGGACTGACGAATCTCCGTCTCAAAGTCCCGGATGGGACGATATAGCAGCATAGGAACGCAAAATGGCTAGTACATATACGTTAAATAACGGTATCGAACTCATTGGCACAGGCGAACAGTCTGGTACATGGGGCGATACAACAAATACAAATTTTGAACTAATTGATACTGCACTAGACGGTCAGATTAGCTTAACATTATCATCAGCAGGCTCTTCTGGATCGCCAAACGCGCTTCCAGTTTCAGATGGCGCATCATCTAACGGTAGAAATCGTTTAATTTCTTATGTAGATGGCGGCGATCTTGGAGCAACAGCTTATGTTCAATTAACCCCAAATGACGCTGAAAAGATCATTTACATTCGAAACGCTTTATCTGGATCACGCAGTATTATTGTCTTTCAAGGTACATATAACGCATCTAATGACTATGAAATTCCAGCGGGTACAACAGCAGTTGTTTACTTTAATGGTGGCGGCACAGGTGCCGTAGCCGCAAACGTATTTAACAATGCTTACTTTGATGGTTTAAGATTAGGTAGCGTTTCTGTTACAGCAATTCTTGATGAAGATAATATGTCGTCTAACAGTGCTACAGCTCTTTCTACACAACAGTCTATTAAGGCATATGTAGATAGTCAGGTTGGCACAGTTGATACGCTTGCTGAGATTCTTGCTAACGGCAACACTACAGCTACAGACCAAAAGATACAGTTTAGAGACAGCGCTATATACATAAACTCTAGCGCAGATGGGCAGTTAGACCTTGTTGCTGACACAGAGATTCAAATAGCAGCTACGACTATAGATATGAATGGTAACTTAGATATATCAGGTACAGTCGATGGGGTAGATATTGCAGCTAGAGATGCGGTGTTAACCTCTACAACGACGACTGCGAATGCAGCACTACCTAAAGCTGGCGGTGCTATGACAGGCGCTATTACAACCAATTCTACTTTTGATGGTAGAGACGTAGCAACTGACGGAACTAAACTAGATGGTATTGAGGCTTCAGCGGATGTAACAGACACAACTAATGTAACTGCTGCAGGGGCCTTGATGGACAGCGAAGTTACTAATCTTGCTGAAGTAAAAGCATTTGATAGTACGGATTATGCTACGGCAGCACAGGGTACAACCGCAAACAATGCTCTACCTAAAGCTGGTGGGGCTATGACAGGTGCTATCACAACTAACTCAACTTTCGATGGGCGTGATGTAGCTACGGACGGTACAAAGCTAGACGGTATAGAAGCAAGCGCAGATGTAACAGACACTGCAAACGTAACTGCGGCTGGCGCATTGATGGATAGCGAACTTACCAACCTTGCGGCAGTCAAAGCGATTAACCAAAGTTTGGTTACTGGGGCTAGTCCTACGTTTGCTGGGCTGACTGTAGGAGGTAACATAGCAGTTACAGGTACAGTAGACGGACGTGATATAGCTACAAACATACCAGCTTCTTTAGGTACAGCAGGACAAGTTCTTACAGTTAATGCAGGTGCAAGTGCTGGTGAATGGGCAGACGCTGGTGGTGGTGTATCTTTTTCAAGTGAGATTTTTACAGCCTATAGTGACACAGGCCAACAACGTAACTCGAATACTGGTAATACAACTTATCTTGAAGTGACAGCATTTACAAATTTAGGAAATGAATGGCCTATGACACGTTATCAAGCTACAATTACACAAACGGTACTATTCGACGATAATGGAAGAGTAAACTATCGATTAGATATGCGCCGTGGATACAGAACATTTAGTTAATTAGGAGAAAATAATGTGGTTTTTATTTAATGAAAAAGATGATAGTTTTGCAACATGCGATTCTAAAGAAGAAAATATTGAAGCTATTATGAGACAGATTGATGGTGTATATAAAATTCATATTTCAAACTTTTCTACTACATCTCACCCAGAAACAATAGACGACACAGACTTGTCAGCACTTTTTTATGATCAAGAAGCCGAAAATGTTTTTATTCCAGCAGGAACTATAACTACAAGTACAGCAACTGGCAAAAAGCGTCTTGAAGAACTTCTTAAATCTGAGGTTATTTTACCAAAAGAAGAACAAAATAGTTTTATTATAGATTTAGCTAAATCAGAATTACCTGAATCTGTTTATAATGAAATTATTAAAGACATTGACTCTAGTGATGCAGAAGATGTTTTAGATGCTTTAGAAGATTAGTATTATGCTTGTTAAAAAAATTGATCCAAACCCAAAAGTTACAACTATCCTAAAAGAAACTATTGTTAAAACAAAAAACACATGGGCAAATTTAAAACCTAAAAATTCTACTTATGAAGAATTTAAATCACAAGCATTACCAGAACAAGATGTAACAAACCCTAATACAGATTATATCAGAATTAACTCTATACTTAATGGGTCTATCCGTAATACTACAAAACAACTAGAAACAGCGAAGAGTATATTAGGTGCAGACGAAATTACGAATAGCGTTGTTTATAACCCTATGTCTTTTATGAAATGGCACACAAACAGCAATAACTGTGGAAAGCGTATTTACTATACTTTTAGTAATAAGCCCTCAGTATTTATGTGGAAGCATCCAAAAACAAATGAAATTATATTAGAAAAAGATAACGCAGGTTGGTCTGCTAGAGAATTTATTGTAGATCATAATTATTTATTATGGCATTCTATCTGGGCAGAGGGTTTAAGGTTTAGTTACGGCTTTAATAAAAAGCTGTAATGGAGATTACCAAACATGCACTTACTTTTGAGGATATGGCGACAGAGTGGATAGAGAGACGATCTTATAGTCCTTTAAAATCACAGAACTTTTCTACTTTACTTAAAATTACGAATGCCTTAACTGAACTAGCTAACCCTATAGATTTTTTAGTAGATCACATGTATACCCCTAACTCAAAAACTTTTATAATAGGTTCTGGTTTTGGGAAGTTTAGCCATTTTAGAATTGTTAAAGCAGGATTATATATAAACAGAAATCCTAGATTTAATTTATGGAAAAAATACAAGCCTGATGAAATTACTTATAATTATTTTAAAGAAGAAAATTTACAGAAATACACACAAAAACTACCTCTTTATGTAAAGCAACATCCTTACGATGTGTTTTTTATACAAAGACGTATAGATACGTTTGCTTTTTTAGATGCCTGTAAATACGCTAATCAAACAAAAACAAAGACTATTTTTAAGTATCATCCAACTCCAGATACAATTACAACTAATGATATGATGTATAAGATTTGTAAGAAAACTGGTTTACTTAGCGAGTATACTATATTTTTATCTGATTATGATGCAACAAGCTTAATAAAACAAGCAGACTTTAGTTATAGTATGGACAGCGCAACAACGCTAAATGCTTTAGTTCATGGAATACCTTGTATGACTTATGCAGACACACCACTATCAGAAGTTGTCCCAGTTTATAGAAGTCGCTTTGATTATAAAAAGCCAGTAGCAACTAGCGATGAAGACACTTCTAAATTTTTAAACTGGTATTATAATCGTTTAGTAATTGATGTTGATAAGCCTAATTTTAAAGATAAATTAGCTACTATCTTAAATAAATATGCTAATGGTATAAAAACTCGTGAGGTATACTCTTGATATATGAAGAACCTATTCCACATTATATTATAAAGGGTGATCCTTTAATGTATGCTAGAGGTTTAAAAACATTTACTAAAAATAAACGTAATTTAAATTACAAAAAAAACATACGCCAGAATAGCCCTATAAATGATGAAAAATTAAAAAAATATTTAGAAGGTGTTTTGTCTAATGCTTATATTTCTTTTAAGCCTTACTTGCAAAAAGCTTACCCCAAATGGGTACTTGGAGAACCTAATTTTAAAACCTATTATTCTATTAATCCAGCGTCAGATAAGCCTTTTAACCCTCGGATGTGGCACTTAGATACAGGTGAAAAAGTTCTTATAGGTCTTTGGTATGCCAAGCATCCTGACGATGATGCAGGGGGTGACTTATACATTTCTGATAGAAAAAAATATAAAAAAATACCGTATGATACTAATAATCTTGTTATAATTCCTAACTTGCCTAATGCTTGGCATTCTGTGAGCAAAAGACAACCTTCAAAATATGATAGGTTATTTTTTAATTTTATGATGACACATAATGGAGATCATTTACATGATTACCGAAGAAACGCTGATGGGTCTGACGAATTTAAACCCATTACAAATAACTATAAATAGAGCTGTTTTAGAGATTAATGGTAGTTGCAATTACACTTGTACTATGTGTCCACAATCTCAAGGCAGAGATCATTCTTTCTTAGATAGCATGGATTTAGACACTTTTAAGCGATTATTAAAAGAACTAAATCCGTCCATTGTAAATCTTGATGGGTCAGGCGAAGCTACCATGCTTAAAACTTTGCCGTATTATATTGAAGCAGTAAAAGACTTTGGTGCTAAAGCTTATATATTTTCGAATGGTCTAAAAATGAAAGGCCAATATATGAAAGATTGTGTAAATGCAGGTTTAGATTTTTATCGTTTTTCTATTATAGGATACACACCTGATTTGTACTCTAAGTGGATGAAATCGTCTTCTTTTTATTGGGTTCTTGATAATCTTTACAACATGAGAGATTATTCTGATATGTGCTTTGTTTCGTCGTATCACTTAATATTAGATAATAATAATTTAGAATACGAAAAGCAAAAATATTTATCTTTAATTGATGATGGAAATATTGAAATATGGAAAATGCACAATTGGGCTGGCTCTTATGAAAGTAGCCGCAAAGGAGAAATAAAAACTTGTGGTAGGCCATTCAGTCCAGATGCGGTAGTAAGGGCAAATGGGGCAGTTCATCCATGCTGTCAGGTCTTAGGAAAGGATGTAGAAGCAACTCTAGGCAATATTCACGACAATACCTTTGAGGAAATATGGAATGGCTCTTTGTATGAAGATTTAAGAGATCGTCACAGAACTGGCAATTATCCAGATTATTGCAAAAGTTGTGATTTTTTAATTTCTGACCCAGAGGTTCTTGTGTATAGTAATTATGCTAAAGATGGCAATATGAATGGTGCAGATTTTAATTTAAAAGAATACACAGGATAATTTTAACACTTAGAGCTAATGGTTGCTAAAGATTATTGGTGCGGCTATTATAGTAGTAAAAAGGCAAATGAGTAATGCAAATGGACGCGCTTTGGAACATTGGGTTAACCGCAGGGTTTGGTTTTTTAATATGGTGGATTAAAACTCACCATGAAGAACTAAAGCGCGTTACTATCTTGATCAATAGAACAAGAGAAGAGTTGGCTAAAGAGTACGTCACTAAGGCTGACTCATCTCAAGTATTAGGTCAAATTATGAGTAAATTTGATCGTATTGAAGAAAAATTAGATAGGTTGGTAGAAAGAAAATGATACGGTTATTTATAGTAATATTCTTGTTTATTACAGGTCTTGCTATAGGTAACTCTGTCTTTGCTGACGATGACATAATTAAATCGGAAAGCACAGTAATCTCTGATGGCACAATGGACACAACCATTAACAGTCCACCACCTTCAGCTATATCACCACAGATTAGTGCAAGTAACTCTGACTTATGCACTGTAGGCGTTGCTGGTGCAGTACAAACACAGATACTTGGTATCTCTGCTGGTCGTACTGTTAGAGATATGAATTGTGAAAAATTAAAGAACGCCAAAACCATGTATGATATGGGCATGAAGGTAGCTGCTGTATCTGTAATGTGTCAGGACGAAAGAGTTTTTGAAGCAATGTTAAATGCTGGAACTCCCTGTCCCAAGGATGGTTTGATAGGTGATAAAGCTAGGCTAGCTTGGGAAATGGAAGCGGTTGAGCAAACTATTGAGCGCGAACAGAATAATCCAATGAGAAAGATTTTCAATGAAAACGTTGAAACAAAAACAGGTCTTGGTATCATTATTGCTACTTTGGCCTTCTTACTCGCAATGTGATCCGTATAGCTACGGAACTACAGGAAACGCTGCGTCTACAGCACTGAGCTGGGGCATGAGTTCTGTGTTGCCTGATATACCCGGATTAGATATAAATGGCCTCCTGTATAGATATACTACTGTGAAGAACCCTGAAGATGATATGAAGGTTCACGTCAGTAACAGTAATGCTGTTGGGGATGGGTATACTTTTCGTGAAACTGATGACTGGTCTGGAGTTCCCGGAAACACTATTGTCAAGTCTTTCCCCCTTGCACATATACCTGCCGCGAACTGGGGTGACGGTTCAATTACTGTTGAAGGCCAAGGCTCTGTAACTGACCCTGTGGTTATATACAGCTTTCGAATAGACGAGTGTTATGACGAACAATCTAACCCAGCGTGTCCGGGATACGTTAAACCTATCCCTGTTATACCTGTTGTGGATGTCTATGACGCATTAGAAGATGAGGCCGCTATGGACGCTATAGACGACGATGAAGATTTTCAGTATGATGAAAATGGAGATTTAGTGTTATCTGAAGAAGAAGAGGAAGAAGAAACGCGACTTGAAATGGGGCTGACGGCATCTGCCAATGCGTTAACTCTGTTTAGAACGCAAGGACAATCTGATATTATTATGGCTATTAACCTGCAAACAAACATTAATATGTATTATAACGCCAACCTTAACGGCGGAACATATAACGAGACAGTTGGTTTGGTTGATGCAGAAATATCAGACAACAAGAAAGCCTTGCGTAACAATTTGGCACAACAACTTCTGCATGAGAAAATGATAGACATGCAGTACAATAATTGAGGTTTATTATGAAATATTCTATTGCAATACTTTCGTTCATTGCATTTCCTGCATTAGCTAACGTCGAGATTACAGGTAGCGTAGAGGCTAAATGTGTTATCCAAACAACTAAAGCAGGTGTATACGGCAACCCGATTGCTAGTAAGTTAAGCACAACCCCTGCAGATGGTGGCGTATTGCCTATAATTAGGTATGACGTTTCGATAGCGGATTCTTACACAGCTAACATAACACACCCAACAGCGTTTAGTTCGTCACCTACTTTGTCTGATACGCTTGCATGGACAGGTAGCACAAGTGTTACGCAAACGTCTGTTGCTGGTATGTCAGCCTATGAAGCCGCAAAGATTTTAGTAAACAACACAACTATCTTTGATTTAACTCTTGCTGGGTCAACATGGTTTTCTACTGCATCAAGCGCAGTTTACGGCTCTGCTAAAGCACTACCGGGTGGCACATACACGGCAGTTGTGCAGGCAACTTGTATTGCGAAGTAGTGTACTCATAACGTTTTTGCTTTGGGCAACAGCTATCTCTGGACATGAGATGACTCCTGCTTACCCTGTGGTAAAGCCTTCCCACGTTGCTGACGTGGTTAAAGTGGAGATGTCTTTGTTTAACTCCAGAGAAGAGATAGAGTATTATCAAATAGAATTGTTTGATTTAAACTGGATGAACATTCCCTTTTCTACAACATATCGAATTATTAAAATAGGCTACAAAGAGAGAAAATCTTTTAATGTATATATTCGTAAAAGAGATATGGATGAGGCTGTGTATTTATGCACCACCTCAAAGGTACGGAAGACTAATCAGTCTAGGACGCTTGTTTCGTCTAAGATATGCTCACGTTTAGATGGTGAACCTGCATGAGACTAGCTTTTGCTCTTTGTGTTATGGCTAGTTCAGCAGTTGCTGATAGTAGTTCACTTGCGTTAAGCTTACCAAACCCACCTATGAACTATCAATCGGATTCGTTTTCGACGGGTAGTATGCGGTGCAGTAATGCTGTCGGTGGAGGTGTAAACTTAGAGTATGGAGTAACTGGTGTACTGTCAGGGCTAGACACAAACAGTCGTGGTAAAGACATAGGCGTATACGCTCGTATAGTTATACCACTAGATAAACCAAAGGCTCGTATTAACTGTAATGACCTATACCGAATAGAACTAACGCAGCGCAGACTAGAAGTGCAGAAGTTACGTGACGAACTAGAAGAACTAAAGAACTTACAACGTGTTGGCGGTGATATGGAGTTCGAGAACTAATGGTTGATACAACTACAATAGCCGATAACATTGATGGTTTAGCAGATCGTGAGTTTAAGACTGGCGGCATGAAGCTGTCGTTTGGTTCTATCGTAGCTATATTTGCGTTCTTATCTACCGTAGTAGGTGGGCTATACGGTGGGTTTGTTATGTACCAAAAGATAGAAGAGGTCGCTGGGCTAGACTTAAACGAATATCAGACTCAGATGGATTTAATGGACGCTAACATTCAGCAAACTATGGATTACACACGCGAGATTAAAACTGGGCTTCGTGACGATATTTTGAGCATTGAGCGCCAAGCCGACAGAGTTGAGGACATGGTAAGAAAATCTGAGGACAATGTTAGGGAGATGATCGACAAGGCTGAGGTGCGCTTTGAAAATCAGAGAGAACGTGTTAGAGTTTCACAAAGCGGCGAAATGAAATCGCTGGAAGATAAATTAATGGGTAAGTTGCAAAGAGCGCTTGATAACCCCCTTTCCGATTAGGAGACTAATATGACAGAATTTGAAAAAGTTGATGCAGACGGTAATGGTTCAATAGACCAATCTGAATGGGATCGCATGGCGTTCGAAGATAAGCGTTTAAAAATGCTAGATGACGATGCACAACGTGATGCCCAAAGAAAGATGGCTTGGTTTGCATTGTTTGGTATGTTGTTATACCCTTTTGCTATAATTTTTTGTAACTTGGCTAATCTTGATGAAGCCATGAAGTCACTAGCGTCTATAGCTGGTGTGTATTTTGTTTCTGTAGCTGCTATAGTTGCCGCCTTCTATGGCAAGGAAGCCTACACAAAAGGAAAGGCGAATAAAGAATGATGAGTTTAGTAAGTAATTTGATAGGGCCTGTTACTGGGCTACTAGACAAGGTAATCGAAGACAAAGATCAAAAGGCAAAGTTAGCCCACGAGATAGCTACGATGTCCGACAATCATGCCCAGCAGGCTCTAATGGGGCAGTTAGAGATAAACAAAGCCGAAGCTGCATCGGGTTCTTTATTCAAAGGCGGATGGCGACCGTTCATAGGTTGGGTGTGCGGTGTTGCTTTTGCTTATCATTTTGTATTGCAGCCATTAATTGTGTTTGGTGTAACTGCTGCTGGCGTTGACATACCTGCGTTACCTGAGTTTGATATGGGTAGTTTAATGACTGTTATGATGGGAATGCTCGGATTGGGCGGACTTCGTAGCTATGAGAAGAAACAAGGAATTACAAAATGAAAGAAAACTTTGATAAGTGTTTGAAAATGCTACTTTCTCACGAAGGAGGATTCGTAAATCATCCCGATGATCCCGGAGGTATCACAAATTTGGGAGTTACCAAAAAAGTGTACGACGAATGGATTGGTCGTGAGTCTACAGAGCAGGAAATGCGTGACTTAACACCTGAAGATGTAGGCCCGATATATAAAAAGAACTACTGGGATCGAATTAAAGCAGATTCACTTCCATCTGGGGTAGACTGGGCCTGTTTCGATTGGTGTGTAAATTCTGGATCGGGTAGACCTGCAAAAGCTGTGCAACGTGCAGTTGGGGCTACACAAGATGGAGCCATAGGACCAGCTACAATAGGGCTTATTATGGAGAAAGACCCTAAATTTATTATTGAGTACGTTCATGATGTAAGGCAAGATTTTTATAAAAGTTTAAAGACTTTTGAGACTTTTGGACGTGGATGGACTCGTAGAAATAAAGAAACTTTGCATCAAGCTTTAGAGATGTTGTAATTTGTTCGGATTATTTTTAAAAAACTAATTAAAAAAACAATTGTTCGGCTTACAGCTTACTCTAGCATAAGTCGAACTTTTGTGTATAATCCACCTAACAGGAGCTGCCGATGACGTTACAAAAACTTCAATTTCGCCCCGGTGCAAACCGCGAAACCACGTCTTATAGTAACGAAGGCGGCTGGTTCGATATGGACAAAGTTCGCTTTAGGTTTGGTTTTCCAGAAAAAATTGGAGGCTGGATAAAGCAATCTGGCAATGCTTTTCTTGGAACGTGTCGCGCTCTTCATCCTTGGCTTACAGTAGATGGTGCAAATTATATTGGAGTTGGAACTCACCTAAAGTATTATATAAATCAAGGTGGAGGGTATAATGACATTACACCTATCAGAGCAACAACTGCTGCTGGAGATGTAACATTTTCCGCAAAATCCACAACTTTAAACGAAACTTTATCTGCTATAGATACAACAATTACTGTTGCTTCAACTTCAACGTTTCCGTCTTTTGGCATTATAAAAATAGGTTCTGAACATATTACCTTTGCAGGTCTTAGCGGAAATAATCTTATTGGGTGTGTTAGGGGCGCAGATGATACTGTGGCAACCACTCACTCGTCAGGCGCTGCTATTACAATGTCTACTGTAATTGTAACAGACGATGGACATGGCGCTTTAGTGAATGATTTTGTAACATTTTCTGGAGCATCTAGTCTTGGCGGCCTTATAACAGCTAACGTTCTAAACCAAGAATATCAAATTACAGGCATTATAAATACTAATAGCTACCAAATTGATGTTCGTGAAGTTTCTAATATTCAAAGCATTACAACGACAACTGGTTTAGCTTCAAATTATGTATTTTCTAATTCTTCTGATAGCGGGAATGGCGGTGGTTCTGTTGTTGGCGCTTATCAAATCAACACTGGCCTAGATACAACTATTGCTGGAAATGGTTGGAGTGCAGGTAATTATAGTAGAGGAAATTGGAGTTCAGGTACAAATTTATCTGCTTCTGGTCAAACTCTTCGAATATGGTCACATGATAACTTCGGTGAAGACTTAATTATTAACGTTCGAGATGGTGATATATTTTATTGGGATAGCTCAACAAGTTCTGGCTCTCCATTCTCAAGAGCTGTTGAGCTTGCTAGTTTAGCTGGATCAAACAAAGCTCCAATAATAGCAAAACAAGTTCTCGTATCCGATAGAGACAGGCATGTAATTGCATTTGGTTGCGATTCCGAAACAAATCCCGGAGTACAAGACCCGCTATTAATTAGATTTTCAGATCAAGAAAACATTCTTGAGTGGCAATCTCTTGTAACAAATACTGCTGGTGATCTTCGTATTGGCTCAGGTTCAAAGATTATTACTGCTGTAGAAACAAGGCAGCAAGTTTTAGTATTTACTGATGTTTCATTGCACGCAATGCAATACTTAGGCCCACCACTTACCTTTGGTATTAACGCTATTTCTGAAAACATTACAATTGCAAGCCCGTTGGCTGCTATTGCTATTGAAGATAATGTATTCTGGATGGGTGCAGAAGAGTTTTATGTGTATGGTGGTGCCGTTCAACGTCTTCCATGCTCAGTAAGAGACTATGTGTTCTCAAACATTAACAATGATCAAATAGAAAAGGTTACTGCCTCTCTTAACTCTGCATTTTCTGAAGTTACTTGGTATTATCCTTCTGCTTCTAGCTCTGAAAACGATAGCTATGTAACATACAATTACGATCAAAAAATATGGTATTATGGAACATTATCACGAACCGTTTGGTTAGATCGTGGTGTAAACTCAGAGCCTATAGCTGCTGGTGCAGATCATTACTTATATTTACACGAAATTGGCTTTGATGATGGCAGTACAAGCCCAGCTACAGCAATTACATCATACATTGAAAGTAGTCAGATGGACTTAGGGGAAGGTGAACAATTTGCGTTTATGCGTCGATTAATACCTGATATGACGTTTAGAAACTCTACAGCCCCTGTTCCAAGCGCTACTATGACCCTTAAAGTTAGAAATTTTCCCGGTGGAAATTACTTAAACTCTGATGCAAATACAATTACAAAGACAGCAAGTGTTCCTGTAGAGCAATTTACAGAACAAGTATTTGTTCGACTTAGGGGTAGATCGTTTGCTTTTAGAATAGAAAGTGAAGACACTGGTGTAGCTTGGAGGTTAGGCTCTCCAAGAGTAGATATTAGACCCGATGGGAGACGGTAATGTCTCGTAATTTAAACTTACCATTTTTTCCCATACCACCAGATGAGTATGACCAAAGATATTTTGCAGAAGTTTTACGTTCATACTCTACATATATGCAAAACATGCAAAATCCGGGTGAAGGACGTAATACCTTCACAGTATTTACAAATTTACAAACAGACGATTCAGGATTAGAAATTGGAAGTGTCTTTCAACACATTGGGCAACTGCGTGTTCCTTTAGGTAATGTACCTTATGTGAGAGGCTCTTCTGCAACAGGAGAAGTAGGAAAGGTAACGGTGATTATATTATGAGTGATACAATTATTACAATGAGTGACGGTTCAACATGGAAGCCAGCAACTAGCGTGGATGTAGTTTCTTGCGCAAATTGTGCAAATGAGGTAGACACACCTGAAGAGATTGCGTCATACCCAGACGGTAACTGTCCAGATTGCGGCGAAAGTTGGACTGGAGCAGAAGAAAGAAGCACAAATATTAAAGTTACGGCCCCTGAAGGAATTTCTGGGTCAACACTCTAGTATTTTAAATAAATATTTGGTAACTTATATATATTAAGTACGAGGTTAGTATAATGCAGAACATGGCTAGATACGGTAGAAACGGCGATACTACTATGGGACACCTAACTCCGGGTGAAACAATTGTCCCACAACAGGTACTCCAAAGTAACCCACAAGTAGCTCGTGGCCTTGGTCGTGCGTTTAAAGATGTAGGTGCTGACCCTCGACGATACGTTGTTGGATCAGGTCAAAACAGCATAAATCCCGTAACTGGTAAATCTGAATTCTTTTTAGGTAATTTAATTGGCGCTATCGTAGGAAACCCTGCAATATCAGGCGCTCTTGGTAATTTAGCATTAAGAAAGATACAAGGAAAAGACGTATCTCTTCGTGACGCTCTAATAGGTGGTGCCGCAGGTGCTGGTCTTGGAGCTTTGTCGGGAGGTGGCACAGGAATGTCATTTTTGGACAGCATGATGGATGCTGATAAAGTAAAATCTGGTGGTGGGCTTGGTGGGCTTGGTGAAGCTCTTAGTAAGCTTACAGGTGGTCCACCTTCTGTTTTAAGTTCTGCAGCAAGTTCTGCAGCAGGCTCTAAAAATCCTATAGCAAAAACAGAAGGTCTTTTGGGTATAGGACAAATGTTCGGTTTAAATCCTGATGAAGGTATAGGAAGATTTCTTAATACAAAAGCAGGAGAAGGCATAGCTTCTGGATTAGCAGCTCAGTTGATGGATAGCCTATTTAGTGAAGAAGAAGACCCTGATCCATATGGAAACATGGCAAGATTTAATAGAGGGGCAGGTGAAGCGCCTGTAACTCTAAGAAGGCGCGCTCCGCGTCAACAGACAGACCTTTTATACGCTAATCAAGGTGGAGTAGCTAGTTATCCTCGTAGAAATGGTGGTATAATGCCAAGCGAAGGTTCTGGAACTAAAGATGACGTACCTGCGATGTTGACTGCTGGTGAGTTTGTTATGACTCGTGATGCAGTTAAAGGCGCAGGAAACGGAAACTTACAAAGCGGTATAAACAAAATGTACGGCATGATGAATAACTTGGAAAGGAAAGCGTAATGGCTGATAGTGTAACAACCATACGGCAATTGCCAGCTTATATGCAGGAATACGATGAGGCGTTGCTTCAACGTATTTTTGGCTCTCCTAATGATGAGGGCGTTTTAACAGGTGGGATTATAGATGATCCTGATCTGTTTAATGTTCCTGATTATGTTCAAGCAGGAAGAAATCCATTACAAGAATCTGTAGTTAATTCATTTGGTAATGAAGAGCAACGTCAAGCATTTATGGATCGCTATCAACCATATTTTACTGATGAAAGTGGCATAGCAAGATACTTACCTCAAGCAAGCCAAGGATTGGGAACTGGCGCGTCTACTATAGCTGATTCACTTTCTAATTATTTTCCAGAAGCACAAAATTACTTACGTCAAGGCACTGGTGGAATTGATGCAAAAGGATTTTACGACACAGAAACAGCAGAAGCTAAGGCAAGAGCTGACCAATCTACACAATTATTTGATGCTCAACAGCGTGCAAATGATCTTTTAGCAGATTCCCGCAGTGCAATTAAAGGTGGCTTAGGTCAGTTTGATCCTTCATCTGCTGATAAATTTATGAATCCGTACAAAGAACAAGTTCTTGATACAACTTTAGCTAAAATAGATCGTCAAGCTGCACAAAGGCGTCAAGCTGATGCGGCAAACGCTATAAGCAAGGGTGCGTTTGGTGGTTCACGGTCTGGTGTTCAAGCCGCAGAAACAGAAAGAGCCATTGAAGAAGCAAGGCAAGGAACTATAGCTAACGTGATGTCTCAAGGTTACGACAAATCTTTAGCTGGAGCGCAAGCCGCTTATGAAAACGCTGCAAAGCGTGGAATTGCTGGCGGTCAGCAACTTGGTTCCCTATCTACAAGCCAGCTCGGCGCAGAGGCTAAATCATTCGAAGGCGCTGAAGGCAGAATGCTAAAAGCCGCTGATATGTATCGTAGTATGGGTTTATCTAGCGCAGAAGCGCAAGCCCGTGCAGCAGAAGATGAAAGAAAAAGAAGCTTAGAGACTGGTAGATTAATGGGTGGCCTTGGTGCATCTACAGCTACACTAGGCGGTGCGCAAGCTGACATAGGTAAAGCATACGGCGCATTAGCTGGAACATCTGCTGATATTGGTCAAGTATATGCTGGAATGGCACCTAAAGACTTAGGGTTTATGTATGAAGTAGGTGGAAAAGAGCAAGCGTATGATCAGCAAGCTCAAGACTTCTATCGTCAAAATCAGTTGGCATTTACACAGCAAGCTTTAGCTCCTTATAGTTACGCTCAAAACTATTTAACTGGCGCTCCATCTGCGTCAATGTATAGTCAATACTCACAAGGTCCTTCGACTGCTCCTAATCCTTTCCTACAAGGTGTTGGTATGTATGCAACCTACCAAGGTGCGAATAGATAAAAAGGTAAATACTATGGCTGAACCTACAGGCAATCAACTCGCCAATACACTAAAAACCTTATTCCAAACTGAAGGCCCAGAATCTAGTGGCACTTACTTTGAAATACCTTCTTTTGAAAGTAGCCCCGGTGGTAGGTTAGATATGTTTAAGCAAATTGGAGAAAGATTTTCTCCAGTAATTGAACAGAACCCCAGCAAATCTGGAATATATCAAGATATAGTTGAGGATATTAATAAAAGAACAGAAGGCGCTGATGGTTTAGGTATATTTTTAGACGATCCTTTTAAGTCTAGTGAGTTAGAATTTGCTAAACGAGAAATAATAAAAAATGCAGGATTAGAAGATTTAGCTAATTCAAACCTGTATCCTAGTGGCTCAGAAGGTATGTCTTTAACTAAAAAGAAAATACTAGAAGATCAAGCATCTCGAATAGAAGATATGCCGAACAATTCTGCGGCTTTTGATGAATCTGGACTTGATCAAATAGCTGCTACATTGGCTGAAGCTCAAAAGCCCAGCTTTTTTAACGCTGGTGATGCAATGTCGGCAGGTCAAGCTGGAGCGTTAGAATCTTCATTATTAGATAGCTCTACATCAAAAGGTCCAGATGATGGACTTAGAGGTGGATCATTCAAAAACATTGAAGAAGAAGCGTTTATTGCAGGTATGGAAGATTATATAAAAGCTGCGCGTGGAGAAAGCCCTACAGGACCTAAGAAAAAAACTATTGATCAGTATAAAGAAGAATTTTCTAAAGCTACAGGCATTGACGTAAGTGGTAAAGTTGACAAGAGCCAAGCACTCATGTCTTTTGGTTTAGCTTTAATGCAAAACAAAGCGGGCAAAGGCTTTAATTTAGGAAAAATGCTTTCTGGTATAGGTGTAGCAGGAGATGCCGCAATGCCAGAACTCGCAGCCGCACGAAAAGAAGCAAAGCAAGCTTCTTTGTCTGCTGGTAAGTTTGCGTTAGAAATGCAATCATCTGATGAATCCAAGAGAAAAGCAGCCGCAGAAAAGGCAATGAACAGAACTCAATATTATGTTATGCCTAAAGGTGAGGGTGTTGGCGGTTTTATTAAAAATATGGATAAAGCAAAAAGTCAGCGTTTAAATGTGTTTGAACTAAACGCTTTAACTACAAATCCAGAATTTGATGAAAACTATGAAATAATATCTGCTTCAAGCTATACAGAAATTGCAAAAAAAGCATTAGATGGTCCTGAAGCCAAAGATTTTTTTGGAAAAACAAAAACTCCAATTAGTCTATTGGGTAAAGGCGCTGACCCGATATTTACGTTTCAAACATTTGATGTAAATCCCAACCTTAAAGAAAGTGATAGACCTAATTATGGAAAACTTGCGGGTGGTAATAAAGCTGGTGATCCTATTTATAGAGAGTTAATATCAAATTTAAAGTATTTAAACATTGAAGATGAAAAATTAGCAAAAGCCGTTGCTCTTGCGGAGGGCGGATCGGCTACCACTCCAGAAATGCTTGCAAATTGGGCTAAAGGTGCCGCAAGTAAACTTGGGTTTGATGTTAAAGGTAACACTCCAACTGATCAATTAAAGTTCTTTTTAAGCAAACTTTCTACAGAAAATGCTGCTGAAATATTAGGAGAGTCTGGAAAGACTCTTTCAGACTCTGATAGAGACAGGGTTGAACTTTTAATAGGTCAGTTAAAGACAATAAGTGGAGATAACCCAGAATTAATTGCGGCTAAACTTAGAGAGTTTAGAACTAAAATTATTGTAAAAAAACGCAATGATATTATGGGCGCTCTTCAAACACTGGACGGATACACTCGTGAAGATTATTCTGACTTATACAACGATGGAGAATGGTCAGATGAGGATGAGGCGGAGCTTTTAAAACGTCGAAAAGCCCGCGCTCCAGCTCAAGGAAATAAATAAATGAACAAGCAACAAGAACTAACTTTTCTAAGAATGCTTGATCAAGGTAATCTTAGCAAAAGTCAAGAATTAAACATCCTTAAAGCTTTAGATGGAGATATATCTGGCGATGATGCTATGAAATCTTTGTATTTTGAAAGCGTGAAGCCATCTCAATCTTTTGAAGAAATGGTTGACTCGAATAGAGTAGAATCACAATCTGACTCTAATCAGTTTGACACTGAAACAGGCATTAAAAATTCAGCTTTAAGGCGTCAATTGTCAGGGGCAGAAAATTCTAAAGAAGAAGAAAATGTACTTGGTCGATATGGTTTTCAAGAAGGCGATTACATTCGTGATAGTCGTGGCAATCTTGCTTTAACGCCACAAGGCGCTCTTTTATTGGATATTAAAACTGATAAGCCAATTATGATTGATGAAAGTGGCTTTAGTTTAGCTGACTTGCAAGATTTTGTTGGTGTTGCTGGTGAAGAAATAGTTGGTGGTGTTGCTGGTGCTATTGCTGGTCAAGCCGCAATTCCTATTCCTGTTCTTGGTGCAATGATTGGTGCATTTGCTGGTGCTGGTGGTGGTAAATTACTTGAAGAAGGCGTAGAAACGTTAAGAGGCACACAAGAACAAACACTTGGCGAAGTCACTAAAGATGCTGCTATTGAAGGTGCTTTAGCCGCCGCCGGTGAAGGTATATTTGCAGGTGTAGCCAAAGCCTTTAACATGGCTGTTGGTCGTAGCGGAGTTGGCAAAAAGCTTTCACAAGGTGAAATAAAAGATGCTGCATTAGCTATAGATGAAGGGTACTTGCCTTCTTTAAGCACTATTGGCGCAAACTCAATTATATCAAGACAGCAAGCAATTAGTGAAAAAGTATTAGGTTCGACTAATAGATTAGCTAATAACAACGCAAAAATTATGGAAGACTTGGCAAATTTAAGAGTTTTAGGAAGTGATGGAACTGTAGATGTAATTCGAACAGCAGATGTATTAAGCAATGCAGTAAAAGCTGGTGATGACTCTCTTCTTAAACAAGTTTCTAAAACATCTAATGGTTTATTGAGACATATGGATGACATAGCTAATCAAATGGGTAAAGCCGCAGTTAAAGATGGCGAATTAGATTCAGCAATACAAACTTCTTTTCAAAACGCATTTAAAGCTTTTGACGATACTGCAAGAGTTAAATATCAAAATATAAACAACCTCGTAGAAAGTGCTACAGGTGATGCTCAAATCTTTTCAACAAAAAATTTAGTTGCAGACGCTCAAAGGGAGCTTGATAAATTAGTTGGCGCGAATTCTGGTAACTTAGGAAAAGTTAGTAACGCTTTAAATGACATTATTAACTTAGGTGATAATGCTTCGTTTGCACAAATATATAATGCTAGAAAATCATTAAATGATACATGGATGGGAAATTATGGCTCTGATAGCGTTAGAGCTTTAAAAGATAAATTTCTTGGAAAGTTAGACAACAGGATAACCATTAAAGGTCTTGGAAATGCTTTTGCCCGGCGTAGAGTTGAGTCTCAATCTATTAGTGACGCACAAAAAAAATCAATGAAATTAGCTTCTAAAGAGTTAAAGGAAGCAAGTTCATTTTTTAAAAAAGGCATGGATAAGTTTGAGCTTGTTTCTCAAGCCGCAAGCATGAAAGAACTTTCAAGAGCCGTAAAAGGCGGATCAGATTTAAACCCAGCAGGTAAGTTTAAATCTTTAATTAGAGACGACAACGCAAAGCTTTTAAAAGACACACGAAAAGTTTTAGGTTCTGATGTTTATGAACCTATAAGAACTAGAGCTGCTGGTGAGTGGTTAAGAAGAACTTTAAATGAATCTGGAGTTGGAGAAGGTGCTAAAAGAAAGTTTAGTGGCAGCGTATTTAAAAATAAATTAGATAAACTTGGCTCTACAGCCGATGAATTGTTCGGAAAAGAAGCAGCAGGAATAAAGAAACTCGCAGATCAACTAGATGCACTTTCTTTAACTAACGTAAACCAAAGTGTAATTGAGGGGTTTGCAAAAGCTGGTGCTGATGACGCTGGAATAAGCTTGTTGAAAGAAGTTCAAACAGCTATGCAAAAAGAAGCTTTATTTAAGAAAACTTCTGTAAATGCAAAAATACGAAGCGGCACTTTAAGCGCAGAAGAGGCAGCAGATTTAATTTCTAATCCTGCTATGCGTGGCCCAGAAGTTAAAAAGTTAAAAGAATTCTTTAATGATGATCCTGCTCAAGTAGAAAATCTAAGAAGTTATTATATGAGTAATCTTATAGGTGATTTTGAAGAAACATTTTTAACAAACAAAGACTCATTCAAGCTTTTAGCTAAAAGATTTGATGCTGCTAAAAAAACAGGCACCTTAGACGAATTATTTAGCGCAGATCAAGCTAAAGACATTTATAAATTTGGTAGAATTATGAGCGTTCTTGGTAAATCTGCTCAAGGTGGTGATCTTGTAGCGGCTAACATTGCGGCTAACCCTTTTCAAAATATAGGAAGAATTGGAAGATTTTTTCTAATAGGTAAAGTTCTTTCAAATGAAGCTATGTATAAATCGTTTGCGGCTAAATACGGAAAAGAAGCTGCAAAGGTTAAAACTCCTGAAGGAAAAATGCAAGTGTTCTTAAATGTAATGAACCAAACAATAAAATCTTTTGCAAAACAAACTGGAGCTAGAGAGACTGTAAATGCTGTTTCTTCTACAAGAGATAACGCTTCTAATTTAATAAGCGATCTTCAAAATCAAATAGTTTCTGAACCCGCTACGCCATCAGTAAGATCACAAGGTATACAAATACCAGAAGTAACACCTTTAGATAGATCATTTTACAATCCAGAAGCTGTTTCTCCTATGCAGACACCTTCAGTTAGAGAGCGCGCAAGACAAAGCCCTGCGGCGGCAGCTACTTTGTTAGGTGGCTTAGGTAATGCTGATCTTCTTTAGTCTTCTATAACGGAGACTGAAGACAGACCACCTAAACCAACTGTTCCAAAACTATTTGGCACTTGTCGCTTGGTATTGACACGAGCATTAATTTGTTCGAATGTTTCATCTATCATACGCGCAAGTTGTCGCCCAATAGCGCGATCTTCGCTTTCAGCAATGATAACCAGTTTATCGTATGCTTCAATAGAAACACCTACGGACTTATATTTTCCGGGGTTTGGCATGGAGGTTCCTTCCCATAAATGACTTTCCCTAATGTATATAATCCCAAGCGGCGTGGGTCAAGACCCAAATATGGAAATAAAAAAGTTACCATACAAGGTATTAAGTTTGATTCCAAATGGGAAGGTGAGCGATACCTTTACTTAAAGTCATTAGAACGCGCAGGAACTATAAGAGATTTAGAGTTGCAGGTTCGATTTAACTTGATGGTTAATGACCAAAAGATATGTGCCTACATTGCTGATTTCTGCTACGAGCGAGAAGACAAAGACGGTGTATGGCATTACATTGTTGATGACGCTAAAGGCGTTGAAACGCCAGAATTTAAGCTAAAAAAGAAGCTTATGAAAGCCTGTTTAGGTATAGATATTCTATTGTCGAAAAAAACTTCTTGACACTAACCCATGCTATATGCTTATAGTTGGGACTCTAGTAACAAGCAGAAAGGATTCGACATGCAAGGTCGTGAATTATTCGAACTCCGAAATGAACTAAAGGCAGCTATAGATAAGTTGCGTGGTGATTTGAAGGACGTTGAGCAAAATTTAAAAGACACTTACTTATCTCGCGCCACAGCCGCATTAAACGCTGAAGGCAAAGATTTTGGCACTACAAGTATAGTAGATGGCAATCGTAAGATAAAAGCAGTTGTCACTAAAAAAGTATCTTGGGATCAAGATTCTTTGCGTGAAGCATTAGGCACTTTGTCTGATGAAGACGCAAGGCACTATGGTAAGCTGACCTTTGCCGTAGAAGAGCGTAAATTTACAAACGCTCCACCTGCAATCAGAAGCGTTCTTGAAGAATGCCGCACAACAGAAGTTGGTCGCTTCACAGTAGAATTGGATACATAATATGGCTTTACAAATTATTACAGCCGATCAGAGACTTGCCGAAAAGAAGGGTCACAAGATCGTAGTATGTGGTGCAAGCGGTGTAGGTAAAACTACACTTGCTCGTACACTTAATCCTAACACAACATTGTTTATGGATTTAGAAGCAGGGGATGCAGCTATTGAAGGTTGCGCTATTGATGTTGTTCGTCCGCGAACTTGGGCAGAATGCCGTGATTTAGCGTGTTTCTTAGGTGGTCCTAACCCATCATTAGCAGAAGATCAGCCTTACAGCGAATCACATTATAACTATGTTGAGCAGATGTATGGCGATGGCGCTGACGTTTGGCAGAAGTATGACACTCTATTTGTAGATTCGATTACTGTTGCAGGTCGTCTTTGCTTTCAATGGTGCTTACAGCAACCAGAAGTTCGTTCTGATCGCTCTGGTAAATTAGATACACGAGCCGCGTATGGTTTACATGGTCGTGAAATGATGTCTTGGCTTACTCACATACAACACATTCGCTCTAAGAACGTTGTGTTTGTAGGTATTCTTGATGAAGTCACAGATGATTACGGAAGAAAACAGTATAGCCTTCAGATTGAAGGTAGTAAAACTGGTAGAGAATTGCCCGGAATTGTTGACGAAGTTATCACTATGTCTATCTTGACAGGTGATCATGGACAGTATCGTGCATTTGTATGTCAGCCTTTAAATGAATGGGGCTATCCTGCGAAGGATCGCTCTGGTAGGCTTGACACAATTGAAGAGCCACACTTAGGAAAACTCATGGAAAAAATGAGTAGCGGTGGTCATAAAACTGATAAAGATTTGATCTTTGTCGATCCAACAACACAAAACACTAGCGAAGGAGAAGCGTAATGCTTAATTTAAATAACGTTCCACAGGACGACAACCCACAAAACCAAGAATTCACATTAATCCCAAAGGGAGCAGTGGTTCGAGCAATCGTATTAGTACAGCCGGGAGATATGGAAATCCCTGAGTTTGGACAAGGTGCTTGGTTTAAGAAGTCTGCAAGTACATCTGCAAAATGGATGAACCTTGAGTTCACTATTATTGGTGGTGAGTATGACCGCAGAAAGTTTTGGCACAGCGTATTCGTTGATGGCGATAAGCTAGGTCAAAGTGGTATGCCATTAGCAAAAGAAATCGGTTTACGAACATTGAAGAGTATTGTTGAGAGTGCTAGAGGTATCTTACCATCTGACATGACACCACAAGCACAGCAAAACCGAAACATTACAGGTATGGCAGACTTGAATACATTGGAGATTTGTGCAAAAATTGGTATCAAGAAGGGTACTAATGGTTACGCCGATAGCAATCAGCTTATGGCGGCACTAACACCCGATAATAGAGAGTTCTTTACTCAAGGAGTGGCACAGCAGGGTTCAGCGCCTGTTGCCAACACAGCACCACAAGCGGCAAGTCCGCAACCAACTGGTGCAGTACCTTCTTGGGCGCAAAGTTAATCTAGTGGCAGGGTCTATCTGCACCCGCTAGAACACGGACAGGGGGGCCGTGCGCCACAATCCCCCCAACTATTCTAGCAAATAGGTTTATTATGATATTACGTCCTTACCAAGAGGTAGCCGTTTCTGACGCGTGTAACGCATTAGACAAACACGGTAATACCCTAATCGTCGCTCCTACAGGAGCAGGCAAAACAATTATGCTTTCTGCTTTGGTTGGTAAGAGACATGAAAAAGGCAGAAGAGTTTTAGTAATACAGCATCGTGATGAACTCGTTTCGCAAAACAAAGCGAAATTTGAGAAGGTCAATCCGTATATTACCACAAGCATTGTTAATGGCACCGTTAAGCATTGGGATGGCGAAGCCGTGTTCTCAATGGTTCAAACAATGTCGAGAGACAGAAACCTACGTGATCGCCCAATGTTTGATATGGTTGTAGTTGATGAAGGCCACCATGCAGCCGCACCAACTTACATGAAAGTAATTAACGCTGTTCTTGAGGACAATGACAGCGCAGAGATCGTGGGTTTTACAGCTACGCCTAACCGTGGCGATGGCAAAGGTTTGCGGTCTGTATTCAATAATTGCGCACATCAGATTGAATTAGCAACTTTAATTCGTGAAGGATTTTTAGTGCGTCCTAAATCATTCGTGATTGATCTTGGCGTTGGCGAGCAACTTGATAACGTCACTAAGCGCGGCAAAGAATACGATATGGAAGAAGTTGCGGCTATCATGGATCGACAGGTGATTAATGATAGGATCGTATCTGAGTGGAAAGCGAAAGCATCAGGCAGAAAAACTGTTGTGTTTTGCTCTACAGTCTCACATGCCGAACATGTTTGTGACTCGTTTATAAACTCTGGTGTTAAAGCAAACTTTGTCACTGGAGAGACAGACAAAGACGAACGCGCACAGATGCTACATGATTTAGAGTTTGGCGACTTACAAGTAATTGTAAACGTTGCCGTGCTGACAGAAGGGTTTGATGCTCCACCAGTATCTTGTGTTATCTTAACTAGACCATGCTCACAAAAAGGCACAATGGTTCAGATGATAGGCAGGGGTCTAAGAATACTCGATCCAGAGCTATATCCAAATACTATTAAGACAGACTGTATCGTCATGGATTTCGGCACATCTATCATTACGCATGGTGGGTTGGACGAAACAGCTAACTTAGATGGCGCGCACAAGACTGAGGGTGGCGAAGCTCCTACCAAGATATGTCCTGATTGTGGAAGTGAAGTATCTGCAAATACGCGCATATGTCCTATCTGTGAGCATGAGTTCCAGAAAAAAGTTAAAGAAGCATTAGATAGTTTCATTATGACTGAGTATGACCTGATGAAGTTATCTCCGTTTATGTGGATTGATCCATTTGGGAACGGAAACGCTATGATGGCTATGGGCTTCAGTGGGTTTACTTTGGTAGGTAATATCGGAAAATACTGGATAGCTATCGTTAAGGCTCAGAATGGGCGTCCTAGAGTGGTTTCTATCGGTGAGAAGGTACAAGCGATGGCGGCAGGCGATGATTTTCTTCGTGAGATCGAAGACAGCAACGCGGCTAACAAAACTAAGCGTTGGTTAAATCAAGCAGCTACTGACAAACAGAAAGAGCATTTACGCAGAAATGGCGTACAAATCAGTGCGATTGATTTCTCTTGGACAAAGTATAAGGCAGGATGTTGCTTAGGGTACTATTGGAATAAGCAAAAGATTGATAAGATAATTTCAGAACAAGTTAAAAAATTAACAGGGACTGAATAGATGCCAAGATTTGAAATGTATCTTATGCTTGCTGAAAAAGAAGATGATAAAGTTGAGACTTGTGAATACGAGATGATTTGTTGGGTTAAAGACTCAACCAACATGGAAGAAATAAAAGCTTCTGCGAATGAAAAAATCAACGATCACATTGAAGAGGCCAAGAGTATTGTCCTGTTTGGCACCGCAAGTATTAGAGTTAAAGGTGAAGAAGTTATAAACATTGGGTTTAGAAACAGCGAAATAAATCCTGATGACATTGATGATGTCATAGATTTGTTCGACTTAAATGAGGAGACAGTACATTGACAGCAGCAAGTAATGCACCATCAGCACTACCGCCAATGAAAGAGTTGGCGTTCGTATTAGGTAAGTATGGTTGGGATAAGAGGTTTTGTGACCTCACAGAAGAAGAAGTACAAACACTAATATTTGCAATACAGGAATCAACACCTCTAACTAAGGAGATAAACATTGGGAAACTCGAAGAAATCTACTATAAGTCAACAGGCGCTTGGCCTTCTACTTCAATCCCATTCTAATGAAAATCCTGTAGCAGATAGTATTACTAAGGTCGTAGATGATGCGATTGTTGCGAATGAAGAAAAAAGGGAGAGACGCAAGTATATCGGTGCTTCTAGCATTGGTGATGAGTGTCAGCGTAAAATACAATATCGCTATTTAAACTATGCGATTGATAAAGATAAAGCATTTAGCGCAAGAACTTTGCGTATCTTTCAGTTCGGTCATGAGATAGAAGAGTATGCTTCTAAGTGGTTAAAAGATGCAGGGTTTGATTTACGCACAGAACAAAAAGATGGAAAGCAGTTTGGTTTTTCTATAGCGGATGGGGAGATTCGCGGTCATATAGATGGCGTAATATGTGATGGTCCTGTTGAAATGGGCTACCCTGCTCTTTGGGAATGTAAGTCAGCAAATGATAGCAAGTTTAAGGCGTTTGTTCGTCATGGTGTAGCCAAGGCTAACCCAGTGTATGCTACGCAACTTGCATTATACCAGACCTATATGGAGCTTTATGAACATCCTGCGTTGTTTACTGTTATCAATAAAAACACGTCTGAAATATACTATGAGCTTGTACCTTATGATAAAAGGTTGGCTCAAGAGGCAAGCGACAAGGCAGTGAATATCTTGACTGCGGCGAAAGCAGGTGACATTCTACCTCGTATTGCTCACACCAAAGATTTTTTTCTTTGTAAGTTTTGTGAGTTTAGGGAAACTTGTTGGGGGGCAGATCAATGAATATACTGAGCGTTGGCAAGTCACCTAAAGATGTAGCCGAGCGTATTTCGAGAGAAGTGCCTCGTAGCGTACAGCTACAAACATTGATAGATACATATCCAGAAGGCGTTCAAAGGGGTAAAGAATTCTATATCGGGTCGCTTCGTGGTGAGGCAGGAAAGTCTATGGTTATTAACATAGACATGCAAAGTCCTTGGTTTCTTAACGGGAAAGATTTCGAATCAGGTGAAGGTGTCGGGGGCATATGCAAGATATTTAAAGAAGGTCGGGGCTATTCACTAGCTGAATGCGTTGAATACTTTAAAGAATACATAAGCCCAGACTACGTTGCCCCGCCAGAAAACATTGTTAAGCCGAACAATCCGTCAAACTTTGCAGTTACAACTGCGCAGCAGGGATTTCCACAGCAACAAAAGAGCATGAGCATCAACTCAAGCACAGATTTTGAGGATGAATACAACTATACCGACGAAAATGGCATAGTTATTGTATCAGTTCGTAAGTATTTTGAGAAAAATGTAGAAGGTGAATTGGTACTTGACGCATCTGGTAAGCCTAAAAAGCAGTTTCGTCAGTTTATGGAAGGTCGCCAAGGCATTCCAGAACCTAGACCTCTATACAATATCCCGAACATTTTGGATTCAGACAAAGTTATTTGGGTTGAAGGTGAGAAATGTGCTGATGCTCTTACATCTCTTGGGTATGTAGCAACTTGCACAATTGGCGGTGCTGGTATGTTGTCAGAAAACACAGCATATAAGTTTGATTTCACGCCGCTAAAAGGTAAAGAGCTAATACTTTGGCCTGATAATGACGCCGCAGGCAAGAAGCTTGCTTCTATTGTTGAAGCTCAAGCGAAAGAAGCGGGCGTAAAGTCCACAATTATTCTTAAAATACCTACTACTAAGTCTGAAAAGTGGGATGCCGCTGATGCTGTTGAAGAAAACTTTAACATCGAGAAGATGCTCAAGAAGAATGAGAGAAGTGTAAAGAAACCAATTAACTTACTTGATGAAAGCCTGTTAGTTGACCAATACTTTATCGGGTCAGTGCCTGAGCAGAAGTTTCTCATTGGTGATACAATACCTCTTGGAGTTCCATGCGTATTTGCGGCGGCAGGAGATAGCGGTAAAGGCATGATGACACTTGATCTAGCTATGAAGGTTGCGTCAGGTACATCTATGCAGTCTGCTTTTGGTGGCCTAGTCGCAGAACACGGCGATGTCATATTAATTACAGCAGAAGATGATAAAGACGAAATGCACAGACGTATTTCTCGTCTTGACCCCAAAAGGTCTAGGGAAGCATACAGCCATAAACTGCGCGTCTTACCATTGCCAAACCTTGGTGGTGTGTTTCCTATCATGCAGAAGTTCGACAATACATACTTGATGGGTGAAGAGTTCTCGCGGATTTATGATCAGATGCTAGAGATGGAAACGTTAAAGCTAATCGTAATTGACCCTATGGCCTCGTTTGTTCACGCAGATGTAAACGCTGATCCGGCGGCAGGGGCTGCATTCATGAGTTTACTTGCACAGATGGCTACTGAAACTGGTGCTACTGTTATGGTTAATCACCATATGGCAAAGATCAAAGACAACGATCCAGTCACAACACCAGAACAAGCGCGTAGTCTTATTCGGGGTACATCTGCTATTGTTGATGGCGTTCGGTCTGCATTTGCGGTCTGGTCTGTCGATGAAGGTACAGGAAAACAACGCTGTCGTGATCTTAATGTAGAATATACGCGTAATGGTGTATTTGATGGAGCTGTCGTTAAGTCAAATGGTCCTGCAAATCGAGATATTAGACATTTTATCCGTAATCCAAATACAGGTTTGCTTGAAGATAGATCACAAGACATAAGGTCTATAACGATGTCACAATCTGTTCGGGATAGACTAGCGCATATTGTTGAGTTTGTTAGAATTAGAGAATTAGATGGTCGTGCTGTTACGCATGGTGGTGTCAATAGTGGTATATTCCATGCTATTCGTGAGTCGGAAGCTATTGAGCCTTGCGTTGTCTATTTGCAAAGCGCAGGCGCTGAAACAACTATCAAGAAAGCCGTTACTGAAGCTCTCGCTATGGGAATGATACGAAAGTATGCCCTAACAACAGGTGGGGAAGAGAAATGGCTTGGTGCTATGGACGGATCACTCGCTAGAGGTGAGTATGAGCGTCAAACAGGTCGAGATAACATTTGACAATCGTGGGAAAATATGGCAATAATCCCATCTTTAAGGAGAAATAAAATGATTCACATTTTTAAAGATAAGAAACCCACATTGGAAGAGGCACAGTCTCTTGTAGATGGGTATGTTGAAATGGTTCGTTCACCTATTCATGGAGATATTCAGATTCTCGTCAATGAAGAAGGGTTATTGAAAGGGCTAGATTATAATAAGGAAGCATCTGAAACTTATGGAACGGGCATTGTAGGCAATGCAGTTGTCCTTAAAGGCGATGCTAGGTGGGACTAATGGATAAAATTCCACAAAAAGTTGTTGATAAGTATCAAGATGTATATAAGCAGTTTTGGGAAATTCAAATGAAGAAAGATCGCAAAGCTAACCCAAAGCTTGATTCAATATCGCCTAACTATAAAAAAAGAAGAGCATCGTTTCACATTGTTAAAGATGAAAGCAGTGAAAAAGAACCAAAAGCCCTTACAAAGCAAGCAACTACAATTAATATGTTGTTGCTTCGGGGCTTCGGGATTAAAGAAATATCAGCAGTTATACATACTTCTGAGAAAGCAATCGTAAAGATTAAAGATAAATACGAGCTGCCAAGAGAAAATTAATAGAATTGCTGCGCTGGCTGCTGTCCATAACCTGAGAAATTGTTCGGGTTATTTCCGTATTGCTGCGGCTGGTATTGATTCTGCATTGGAGAATAACCACCTTGACCACCATAATTCTGATTCATTCCGTATCCACCGTATTGTTGTGGCTGAGGATAAGGCTGTTGATAAGGACTTTGCTGGTATCCGCCACCTTGCATTCCGTATTGCTGGTATGGTGATTGCATTGGCTGCTGTCCGTAACCCGAATAATTCATAGGTTGCTGCATTCCATAATTCTGCTGCATACCGCCATATCCGCCATAATTCTGCTGCGGGCGCTGCATACCATAACCCGAATAATTCATCATTGGCTGCGGGCGCTGCATAGCCCCATATTGGCTCACCATCTTATTCAAACCCGAATAATTCATTGGCTGCTGGGGCCTGAACATTCCGAATCCACCCATAATACCTTGAGGTCTTTGCGGAGGTCTTTGAGGAAGTCTACCAAGCATACCCATACCCGTAGGTCGTTGACCGCCAATACCCATACCCATACCTTGCATCTGTCTTTCCATCTGCTTAGTACGATAATCCTTAAAACCTCCAGTACCTTCAAAAGCTGTTCGCAACTCATTCATGCGATCTATTTGCTCTTGCTTAGGTTGCATAGACTTTTCATAATCCATCATAGCTTTATACTGTTCATTACCTTCAAACGGGTTCAACGGTTGAACTGAAGCAGAAGAAATCTGCCCTTGAGTTTGCGGTCTGGCTGGCATCGGTTCAAATAAGCTTGCAAAACCTCCGATACTGCCAATACGGTCCATAAGGGAACCAGAAGAAGGTCGAGATCGACGAATAGAATTAGCAAAAGGTGACATTAGCATGTATAATCTCCGAGTGAACTTGTTCGGGTTATAGCATTTATTTAGCTTTCGATCAATAATTGATTGACTGTGAATTTGTGTTGTTTATAAAAGCACGGCAAGGCGGTTAAATTTAATCAGATTTAAACGGGCAAAGTTAATATCAGATCAGAACTTAGATAAATTCGCTACCAAATGCGCTAACATTTAAACGAATTCATCGCCGCCTTGCGCGACTATTTCCCTAAATTGATAGGTCTTAATTTTGGCATAAGAGTGCTAGACGATACCCTGTCTGTTTCAATACATTGCCCCATACTGTCCATATCCTCATATGGTTTGTACGCTTCTGGCAGTGCATTTCCACACTCATATGCGTTTCTATACAAAGTTTTCTTTTCTATCTCTACTCCACTAACTACATATGTTAAGACAAGCATTGTGTAAAAAGTCATAACGCTTCCTCATGTTTTGTAAATTTTCCGTTGGCATCCAAATTTGGCATTTTTGTGCGCTTCCTTTTTCCTGCAAGCTCACCACCACAAGCCATATAACCGGCCCCATCAATCCAATTGTCGGGATGTTCGGGATTTGACCTGATACGCGCTACCTTCAATAACGTCATCATAACTCCAACTTCATGCGGTTTAATTCTAATGTCTAAATAAACCGACCAAAAATCTGCAATCATTTCAAAGTTATCTTCCATATCGCCATGATCTGACGCTCTGTCTTTGGTCACGTATTGCTTTGCTGTTTCAAGAATTTTTGCTCTGTTAGTCATGTTTAATATCCAGTCGTTTAATCCAATTTACTAAAACCTGATAGCTCTTTAAGCCGAGCAAGTCTGCGGCTTCGTGTAATGTCGGGACTTTGTTTAAAGCCCTATTAACGTAGTCACGCTTCAAGTTATCTACTGCGGTGTTGACATCAAATTCTTCTTCGAACTTATCTAAAGGCAAATAACCCTCAACATCGGACTTCAATGCCTCTAAATCTGATTGCGTTTTAATTTCATTCAAGCGATCAAGAATGTATCTGAAAGTTGGTCTTTCCATATTACTTATCCCCTTCCAACTTAACAACAAGATCACGCTTAAACCTTACAGCCTCAGCCTTCGGGTCTTTCGCGTGAATAATATCGTTAAGACGCACAAGGACATCTTTAATGTCCATGCGCTCCCCTTTTAAATTCCATTTTGCCATTACCAGTCCTTCCCAAATATTTTTGCGAAAACCTCGTCAAGCATACGCTCAAGCTCTATGTCTTTTTTCATTGGCCTTCCTTTTTCTTTTCGACTGAAATTAAAAATTTTACATGAACAAAACCGCCCTGCATCGAACTGATTGTGTAATGATTTGGACAAGTCTTTAACCAAGTTAAAAACTCTTCTAAATTTTCTACTTGCGCATTATTCATTAGTAATCTCCCTCTAATACTGGCTCCAACGCATCAAATTGCTCCTGCGCCCATTCGGGAACGCCGTTCTCCTCGTCATGAAGGTCTAAAACGCTTTGCGCGATAAAGTATACAGCTTTGGCTGTTTGATCTTCAAAAGTGCCTGTATCGCGATCAAGACGTAAAACACGAATAGACGTGCAGTCCTTGCAATGATCATACGCCATGTGGCAGGCATCCTCAAAGTTTTCGGGCAACTCCTCGGCATGGGCTAAGTTGTTGTAAAACTTCTTTTCCGTGCCGTGCATGAAGTGACCTGATGAAGTGATAAGCCATTGAAATGATTGTGTCATCTTATTACCTTTCTTTGCTAGACCTAATACATAACATTTCTTATGTTCGGGGTCAAGGGCATAGATAAGAAAATTTATGTTCGGGGCGGATTGTAATCGGGATTTAAATCCGTTTTTATGTTCGGGATAAAAAAACCCCGACGTTGCAGTGCGAAACCTAGCCAGTCGGGGTTAGTTAGAGCAGTGTAATCAATACAGGTAAGGTTAAACTGATTACAATAATTAGAGGATAGTAACAAAAACCATGGGTGTCAATAACACAGCAGTAGGTTGTATAACCCGATGATTTGTTCGGCTTATGTAAATAAAAAAAGGCGGGAGATCCGCCTGATTTTTTGTTATTTTAACCCGAATAATTTCTTTAAGAACTTTCGCAACCTTGGAAACCATTTGCTCGGTTTAATGTCTTCTTCCATCTGACCCAGTAAATCGGTTAGTTGTTCAAAGCTTCCCTTTTCGTCTGGCTCACCGAATTCAATTTCGCCCTTGGCAAATGCTGTATCCACAACTTCGCGAAATGTCAGCTCCTTGCCGTAAGGGATTTGCTTGTTTTGAATTCTATTCATAACCCCAGAAGGTGTACGGCCTAACGCTCTAGCAATTTCTTTCGTTGGCGTCTTAGCCTCACGCATAAGAATTAACTCTGCATCGTCTGCGGCTGTCCAAGGTTTGTTATTTTTCTTTGTTTTAGTCATTTTGCAATCTCCTTCAAATGTTTTGTAGTTATTTTGCAGGCTAAATTCCAAGCCATCATTGAATATGTATAAGCAACAATTCTTTCTTCATTGTTTAAACGATCAATCATATCTGTAAACTCTTTCATATTTTTGGGCGTGTGAACCAACTCGGTTGGTTGAATTGGGTTGTTTACTTCAATCATGCGGCTTGCTCCTTTTCAATTTCAGTAAGTGCGCGCTTCAAACTACGTTTAACGCGTTTTGATCTACTAGGCAAAACGAGGGCATCTAAGCCCTCGATTAACCATGAAATTTCCATAGCGGTCATAGAAACCTTAATAGCGGGAATTAAATGAACTTTCCCGCTAGTGTCGGTTTGCTGTAAATGGTACATCATGCTACTAGCTCCTTTGCATCTGCTCTCGCGCGGCGTAAATGCCAATCGTCAAGGCCAAAATCTTTGTAGCCTTCTTCAATCATACGATAATAATGTTCACTAGGTAAACTGGTGCGCGATTGATCAACCATTTCGTAAATAATCCATGCGCCGTTTAGTTTACGCCTATTGTAAAAATGCGGGTAGCCCTCAAGTCTATCTAAAGAACGTAAGCAATCATGCGTAATTTCCCACAGTACAACAGGCAAAACGCTTTCAACGTCTGGAACAAAATCAGCAACGCCGCGAAATACTAGCCTATGATCTGGCAGGTAAAACGCGCCCATTGGTTTTGCTTGTGGACACCGAACCGCCATAGATTCGCGGTTGGTGTTCATTCCATATGCCATATAAAACATTATGCGGCCTCTCTTTTATAACGATTTAATTTGTCCCACGCCACAACGTAGCCTCTAAAAACCGCATCAGCCGCATCAGAACGCCAAGTAAACAAGGTTGGTAAATCGTTAGATTGTAATAGTTCTTTGGCGCGTTTCATGCGTGTCGGGTTTTCATCTTTGCGCTCAGTGGCAACAGTCCCACAACGCGACCAAGAAAAATTAATGCAATCTTTCTGCCATTGCTTGCGTCTATCTTTTAACATTATGCCACCTCTCTTTCACTATCAGGCGCTTTGCTTGTTACTGTAAAATCATAAACAGGCCTTGCGTCTACAAAAACCATGCCATCTTTCGTGTGACCGCCAATAAATTGACCATCCCAGTTAAGACGTTCAGCAAGCAACTTCGCGGCTACAATATAATTTTCCTCAGCATTTAACGCGTGATCATAACGCATGATCATACTTGTGTAATTGCCAGAATGTGTGACCTTAATTCTTGAACATCTTCTTTCAGTTGGTCCAATATATTTTGTTGTAATCGTCTGCATTTTATATACTCCATTTGCTAGAATATCCCAGATATACCCAGATAATGCGCCATAGTCAAGCAAAAACATAAGAAAACTTATGCATTGATTTTAAACGATTTTCTACGTCAACTTTTTTCACGTCAAAACCTGACGCAGTTGATGTTGACGTAGAATTATGTTTGTTTTCAATGGTTTAGGTAGTTTACGTCAACTACGTCAGTTTTGCGTTTTGACGTAGAATATTGTTTAAAATCAATGGGTTATTTTACGTCAACCGCGTCACCCCCCTTATAGGGGGGGTTATATAACCAACCCCCCTGATGTGATTTGTGATCTTGGGAAAGTTGTTCCAGTGTGGGAAATATTGGTTTATTATGGGCTTGTTCTTTTTTCTTGGTTGGTTTATGTTTTGGAAGTGTGATAAGTTTAAAAGGTTTCTAAATGCCAAAGGTCGGAGAACAAATAGAAAAGGGTGGTCGTAGGTTGCAACCGCAACAGCAAAAGTTTTTAGATAATTATATTCACAAAGATATGACCCAGACCGGTGCGGCTCGGGCGGCAGGGTATAAGTCGCCGAATGTGAGAGCCGTTCAGCTTCTCAACAATCCAGTTGTTAAAGAACGAATGGAAGAAATGAGACAGGAACTCGAAAGCAAGTACGGGGTTTCTGTAACTAAATCTGTTCGAGATATGCAACGACTCAGAGATGAAGCATGGGAGGCAGGGAACTTCGGGGCGGCTATTAAAGCAGAAGAACTCCGACTCAAGGTAACGGGGCTTATGGTAGCCCGTAGCCATGTAACGCACGAAAACGTTGATAATATGACACGGGATCAAATCGTTAAACAGTTGCAGGATTTCATGACTCGCGCTAAAGATCGCATGATTGATGTTACACCTGAACCAAATCCCACAAAACCCGAACAAATCGACATAACATACGATAACGAAGAACCCGTATAGCGCAGGTTGCGCTCCGTGTGGGGTGGCTGGCGGGGTCTTAGACGCCCAGAAACGCACCGCCCAGCGCCGCAACTAGACTTGTTCGGGTTCAGGGTTGCAAACTTGTTCGGGATAGCCTCAGCGGGCTTTAAAATCCATTAGAAAAAAATAAAGATTCGGGCTGTCAGCTCTTTGCCTGAACCGTAACCCGACAAATTGTTCGGGATAGTGCTGCTAGATTTTTGCTGCTATTCGCCGGGATATAAGCCGATAAATTGTTCGGGTTAGCGGCAGCAGCAAAACGCCCGGCGCAGCGAAGATTTTGAATCGGGGTTATAAACCGAAGAATTGTTCGGGTTCGGGGCAGCCAAAAGCAGCACACAGAAGAGAAACTGCTGCAACTTTTATCCCCATATCGTAAACTTGCTGCGAAAAATTTTTTCCGGCAGCGCAGCGCGGGATGACAAAGCGCACAATTGTTCGGGTTATTCGGGGTGCAGCTGAGTCAGCAGCAGCAAGATGACTCGCTGCCCGCAGCAGCAGAAAGTTAGAATTAGAAAACGCAGCCGCAGCAAGCAGCACAACTCGTACAATTGTTCGGGTTACACCCGGACTCGCAGCAGCGCAGCGGCAGCACGCAGCAGATCCTGAAAAATTTCCGGCAGCTCGTGAGCAGCAACAACCCAAACAATTGTTCGGGTTAGTCCAGCAGGACCGCAGCCGAATCTTTTTTTACTTTACCTGTTGACATATATATAGGTGTGGGATATTGTGGGATTATTCTAGTAAAGGAGATGAAAGATGGAAATCACTGAAGTAAAGAATTCAAACGGAGTGACTGTTTAT
>Ga0209603_1000472_pt1 | contig 48705 bp, 27 predicted proteins | sample COGITO_mtgs_1206_FD_184812 | JGI IMG/M metagenome (GOLD analysis project Ga0209603, IMG submission 184812) | Pelagic marine microbial communities from North Sea - COGITO_mtgs_120607 (SPAdes) (version 2) | ecosystem: Environmental > Aquatic > Marine > Epipelagic ...
ATGACTTGCCAGACTGAATACTGACCCGTCTGCGGCCTTTACATCGATAGTAGCACTAAAGTCTGCTCCTTGATCGATTGTTATATTTGCTTTAATTGCCATCTTTTTTCTCCAATAGATACTACAGGTATTTATAAATAACAGAATAACCCATATGAACTAATTGGAAGAATTATGGCAAGAAAATACTTAAAATTCGGTTTAAGAGCAGACAAAAATCTTTCTGATCTATCAGATAAGACTGCCGCTCTTAATAATATACTAAACGATATAGCTACCTCTACTGATACGGAAGGATCTCTTTTAGGATTTGTTAAAGATGATATTTCTGCTTTAATAGGATTATCGGCAACTGGACTAGGACAAGATACTGCGCTTAATGAAGAGGGTCTTCCTGTGCCTTTGGTTCGACTAGCAGGAACTTCTGTTCTTACTCAGAATGCCGTAGGAGACGAGGTGCCAGTTGAGCCTAGAGTAACAATACAGGATAAGATAAACATTCATAAAAATGTTATGGGTGATCCACCATTTGCGAGTGGTGGTGACGGACCCAATGCAACATTTATACCGGGCAACAGACTAAGCTTAAACACCAAAGTTATAGGAAACGAGATAGCGGGCGATAATGCTATAGTGGGTAACAAATACAACTGGACAGGAAATACTGGATCAATTGACCATGATGTTGCAACAGCAGACTTAAATATTCTAACTGGAGAAAATAGGCCACAAGGTACAGACTCGGTCGCTCAAGTATCGGGTAAACCGTACATTATTCATGCGTTAGGCACATTCGACTTCAAGACTAGAGGAGCAGAGTCTAACACAGTAGGACTAGTATATACTGCAAACTCTAGCACAAATATATCGAGCAACGGTAAAGCAGTTGCGGGTGTCTTAGCAACATCAGCAGTTGTAGGTAAAAAATATACTATATTAGCAATAGGAGACACGAGTGTTTCTGACTGGATGACACTAGGATGCACAGAATATCCTCACGTAGGAACAACATTTACTGCGTCTGTAGCTGGTAGCGGTATCACAGGCACAACATCTTACATAACTGAACAATGGGTTGTAGGAAACGAAATCAGTGTCATCCAGACTAGTCCAGGTAGTGGAGTCGCCTCTACTGTTGAATATAACAGAGCAAATAGACTTAACACTAGCGGAACAATCGAAAATGGCAACCTTAACTACCCCAACAATTACATTAGATTATACATTCGTGATGCAAGTAATATTGGCTTTATTGACCCTAGCACGGTTCTTAGTGCAGGACAAACTGTCACCTTTAGTCAGCGAACCGACAACTCGCTAGGCAATTATAACAATACCGTTTTATTTACAACTCAGACAATTCATAGTGTAAATCAGTACTTCGCCAACATTTACTGGGTAGACGGTAGCGGTAATGACGTTGATATTACTACTGCCGACCCCGATTCGGCAGAGGTGAATGTAACTGCAAATGTGACAGAGACTTCCAGCTTCACTAGCGTTAACTTGATAAAACTTAGAAATGCGACTATGCCTTCTGGTGATGGTCAAGATACCATACCGAGCAGTATATCTGCGGACAGACTTTACAGCACAGTAGTTGATGATGCGCTTACAAACATAGAGACTACTGGAGACTTCTGGGAAGACGGCACTTTTGAGTTTCAGACATCTATACATCCAAACTTTGAGGATACGTTTGGAGGAGTACAGTGGGAAGGATATCAAGATAGCCAATTTGGAAGCATGGACTGGTTGACTAGTGGCTTCTTCATGGTAGAAGAGGATTTATATAATGATAATAACTGGGAATTAAAGAAAGCTATTACTAGTGAAAATGTGTATCCAATAGGAAGATTGAAGTTTACGAGTGCATCCAATGAAAATGGTGTAACTGTCACACGAATAGAGTTATCTAACGTAAATGATTATCTTCGTATAGCCAAAGACATGACCTTATCCTTTTTAGGAGAAGATTTTGCAGTACAAAGAGTATATAGAAGTTATGATAGTGGTACCGCCAGATATCGATACTTTGCTGACTTAGACCGAAACAAAGATATATCTTCATACTCACAATTGAACACTCTGGGAACATATGTTAATCCGACAGATACTACAAATAGCGAATATCTTCACTTCAATTGGCAACTAGGTGTTCCTGTAGAGACTGATGAGTCTATACACATCACTCTTCCATCTAGTGGAAAAAGACGACACATTAGATACACTGTCTGGTGGCCTGCATCCAATGAAATATATTCACTATCTAGACTAGAAGAACTCAACAGACAGTCTATACCCCTGACATTTAACTTTTTCTATAAGACTAATCAGCCTACGGACTTTACAAACGCTAAACATAGTTTTCCGTTCTTTATGGAAAACAAGCTTGGTCCAAGATCGCAAGATAGCAACTTTTCTACTACTGTAGATAATACAGTATCTATCGAGTATTCGCCTTCGCTACTTAGTGCGGATAAGTTCTACGACTTCAATGAAGTTGCCTCAGACTCGCACACTATTATTGAAGAGTTGATAGAGGTTCGTGAAGAGGGTTCAGTAACATCAACAACTTCTACCACTTTTTTCGATGAATTTAATCAACCAAACTCTGAAGGCGAGTGGCTTGTTGTTAGACCATTGACAGACCCATCCGGACCAAATCCAATAAAAATATTCGCATATCAAATAATAGAAAAGGAGTTCAATCAGAAAATTACCCTGGCGGACACATATAGAAGTGAAATTGGTGTCAATTTACACGAAAAGCATGGAGCTATGTTAGTTTCTAATATAGGCTTAGTGGGAATATACAAGCATCAAGCTGCCACCGGAACTGGAGTAAGGGTTTCCGAACTTTCTTATGCAGACTATAAAGTTTTGCCTCAAAAGTTAGACACAGGAGCAAAATCTATGAATAGAGATGTGTCTCTTATCGGCTTAGGAGATATTGTACACATTGCTGACCTACATTCCACTATAAGTGCAATACTGCCAGCAAGGACACATAAGTACGCATTTACTGTAGTCCATATAGATGCTGATAGTACGATACACCTTGAGGAGCATCCCAGCAATGCGAATGTTCTTACCGATGTGTTAAAAGGAACAATACAAGCAGGAATAATGGCTGTATATTCTAGCAAAGGATTACTCGACAAAAGTACACAAGCTGAGTGTATAGACGTATTCGGTAAAACTGCAACCCAAGATAGACCCATCGGCACCACTCAGATATATCTCAATAGCTCTGGTGTTTCAGTCGGGGACTTTGTTCAGTTGGAAGGAACAATTCCTGCTAACACTAAGGTTCGAAGCGTGGCTGCAGGTTATGTCTTGTTAGGATCTGACGATGGTTCAGGTGGTTATAATACAGTAAATGCAACTGCCCCTATCATAATTGGTCAAACAGTGGTGTTTGTTAAGCCTACTGCTGCCAATGGTCAGGGATATCCTGGAGAAAATAAAGAGTATTGTGTTATTCCTCTAAACACGGCTCCACCTTGGGCAGGTACAAGCGATGGTCTCGAAACGCCAACAGCATTTCCTAACTTAATTGTGAAAGAACTTAAGTTCAAAGACTTACAGATGAATACACCTATAGCTAACATTGGACCAAGAGGTGATGGTTCAACTGCATGGGATGGATCGGTTGGTACTATAAGCACGAATACTCCATCTAAATACTTCAGTATCTTTTATGATGTACCGTCTTAAGTAGCTAAGAGAACTTTGTACTCGGTCTTTTGTAGTGCAGTACTACCCTCTTTGGCCAAGAAGTAGAACTGTTCTCCATTTATTAGTACGGGTATTTTGTGCGTATATTGTGCCTCGGTTATACTCTCTGAGGATGTGCCTTGAACAAAGGAACGACTTGAAGCAGTGTCAGTAATCAGTATTTCGGGATCAACAGCCGCATCGCTGGGCTTCAGTATCAGATTAGTTGGCTGGGCAACATCAGATTCTGTCTTCAGTGATCCATTGTTAGCTCCACTTATCGTTAAAGCACTAACGCCTGCTCCTGCTCCTATCGTAACACTCGTTTCGTCTTCCCAAGGATTAATGTTTCCAGAAAATGCACGAGTGGATAGGCCTGTAGCAGTGTTGACAATGTATAATCCAGGAGGCTGAAATGCTTTAGCTATTGATGATGAATCACTTGCACCCTTCGCTGTTGTTACAAACTTATCGCCTATAGCTGGTGATGCACCAGTGCCTCCTGTATTTGCTATCCAACCCACAGTAGTCCAATCTGCTTGTCCAACAGTAACTATTTCATATGTTTGTCCAACAACAAATTCACCGCACTGCGTGTTATTACCTACCTTAACTCTTAAAGTGTCCGCATTTAGATTATTCTCAATGCGAATAGCTCCATCAAGTCTAACTCTTTTAGTAAACAGATTGTTCTTGTACGTTAATGGTATTCTTTTTCTTTTTTCTGTGAATGCGGATATAGCTACATCGATGTTAGCAATCTGTGTATATGGATCTGTACCCACTGTCGTAGCAACAGCATCCTCGTCCAAGCCAGTATCAGAACCCAAGTCTCCGCTACCATCATCTGTCCCTATAGTCGATATTCTAACTGGAAGAAGATTATTAAAGTTAGAGGCAAATACCGTATCATTTCTAGTAAGAGACAAGTTAGTTGTATCCAAACCATTAAAATCATAGATACTGCTAGTAGAGATAGTTTCTAACTGAAAAAGCTCCTGATCGTTACTATTAACAACTTTGTATTCATAGCTGACACCGCCATCAAGAGAAAGTATCGTATTGTTAGTGAAGGCAAGCTTTGATTCTCCTACAACACGAACTGTAAATCCATCGAAAGGATCATTAAATACCTGAAAATCAACCCGACTAGTAGACGAATTGTTTAAAAGTTGGCCTTTGAATTTAGTGTTCCCGTCAAAGAGTGCGACATCGAATGCTATACTTGGAAAAGCTAGGTTATTAAATATAGCCCTATCTGAAGATGGAGTATTACTCTCTTGTAAGTTTAAATTTCTTGTAAATCCTTGAGCCATATTTTTTTCCTTAGTCTAGAAGTATTTTCCAGCCGCCCTCTCGCATAGCCAAAAGCTTGTTGTATGACGAGTTCTCATTCAAGCCAGCAGTGCCGTCAAATTGTATAGCTAACTCAGTTAAGGGATTAGTTCCGCCTTGATTTCTTAGTTTGATTTCGCAATTAGGTCGCTTTCTAGCAATAAAGTTCTCGAACAGATCAAATATGAGTTCTTGCGATATAGAAGCATCTAATTGGTTATTATTTAAGTCAAGTGTTCTCAGGTAAGTCAGTGTCGATAGTGTTCCTGACTCGTATCCAGTAATATTATTTCCAGCGAATCTCATATGTCTTATCGACTTATTGCTAGAATTAACAGTACTTCTCATGTCTGGTATAGTACCACTTAACTGATTGTTTTGAAACTGTATAGAACTCAATCTAGGAACTGTCAGTACGGGAAATTGTCCTATAAAAGAGTTGTCATACGCATATAGATATCTGAGCTTTCTCATATCCAGAGCAGGTACTTGAGAGGATAATCCTATACTTTGAGCTACCCCAGCACTTCCAACGATCTGCATAACTTTACCGCTTCCCGATGCTGAGACATAGTTTTGAGATGCATTGAAGACTGTTCCCACAATTCCAGTAGACGCACCAACACTATTCCAGTCTGTACCCGACCCAGTCTCAAGTACTATATATCGTTTTCCATCTCTGATGTTTGAATCAGTGATTGCAGTGGCTTTAAAGTAATCTCCAACTTGTGGATCAGCACCGTGAGCAGTTGTCGTTCCCCAAGGTACAACATCAGCATCATCTTGACCAGTACCACCATTGCCTTGAACCCAGCCTATATCTTTCCATGTTTGTGTGTCTAAGTCTCCGCCTAAAGGATTAGTGACTATTTTGTAGATAACTCCTGGCTTAACTGCTCTAATATTAACTTTTTGCTTACCACTGTTAATGAAGTAATGTGTCACCGTGTCTACTCCAGTAAGATCGAGCATACTTCCATACATCTGCATCTCTCTTATCTGCACTTTTTTCAACTTGTTGCATTGTTTCAAGTTTAGTTCTATTACGTTTGATGGATCATCATCGTTGATAAATCTTAATGCAGAGTTTGTTAACTTAGCCACGTTAATACTCTCTAAAACATCTTTATTTTCAAACACTTTACCCGTATGATTGATTTGACCGCTTACTCCTAAGAAGTCGTTAGTTGTTCTTCCAACATGGCTCCCGTAAGCAACATTAAAGGTTTTTATGAGATTAGTGCCGCTTAAGAAGTTATCTGCAAGACTTCCGTTAATAGTATTATGGTCATCTGAAGGTCCTGAAAGACTAGTAAGCTGAAGAGAAGTAAGGTTGGGCTTATTTTGTGCATATCCATCAGCTTTAATATCACCAGCAATGTTTTTTACAATATTTAGAGATAGCTTAGTTATAATATCGAGGTTGTCAAATTTGGCGAATAAAGTTTTTTCACTTAGTCCATATTTTTCATCCACAGTATGATTGGATATTGAGATTGAACCTAATGCGGACTTACCACTAAAGTTTATAATATCAGTCGAGTTAAATGATGTATTAAACGAAGTTATTTGCGAACTTCTAAATGTACCTATTTTTCTATCTTGGTTACTTTTACCTATAGTAGTTGCGTTAGTGCTATCAAAATGAGGAAAATCTGAATTTCGATTTATAGGCGTACTTTGAGTGTTGATAGTAGTCAATGCATTACTGTTTATGACGCCAGTATCCAGTTCTTGATAAGATTGGTTATATATGTTATAGTTTACTATTCCTACAGAGTCGCCATACTCCGTATTGCCGTTTTGATCACATTTAGTAAAACTGTGTATGTCACCGGTGGGTTGGGCGCTGAAGCTACTGATGTCAGATCCCGAGCCTATCGCTGTTCTAAGCTGAAAATAATTAGGAGCAACTGTGCCCACTTCATATACTGTTCCTGTGTCGGGTGAGCCGTCAGACCATGTTCCAACAACTAAATCTGTTGCCGCATTTGAGCCAGATCCAGTTCCTAGTGTGTTTGATGAACTAACATGAGCATCGTACTTAACGAAGTTGCCTGTTTGAAGCCCGTGATTGTCTATAGCTATGCGACCATTGCCTATAACGCAATTCAAAACACTAGACAAATCAACTATGAATCTAGTCATAGGATTGACAACTTTTGGACTATGCCCATTACTTGTAAATTTACGAAAAACACTGCCGCCAAATTGTGACGATAGCTGTAAAGTTTTGAGATTCGTCTTAGTCCTTAAATCTATAACTCCCGAATCTTGAAAACATCCGTTAGCCTTAACACTCCTAATCGTAGACGGCAAGCTATTCAACTGTGCGTCTGATGTGGAGTCTGCTGTCGATAAGAACTTATCTGCCAGATATAAAGGATTCTTAGAAATATCTAATACTTGTAGTGCAGGAGCTAAGGTCAAAAAGTTTGGTATAAAGGACACTACATTATCACTTATATTAAGTTCTGTTAGTGCTGGCAATGAAACATTAGTCCATTCTTCCATAGACAGACTTCTCATGTTCATAGTGGTTATATTAGCAGGATTGTAATAAAACTCGACTCTTCTTGATTTGGTGAAGGTATTATCTACGAAGCTGAATACTGGAGCAGAAGATCCCGGAGTAAGTTCTCTCACATATGGACCACCTGGTTTATCTACGTTAATGATTTTCCATACCATAGGAACAGTGCCAGATCCGCCATCCTGAACTCCAATAGCGTTTGCGGTTAGTGTAGCACTTTTAAATGAGCAGTCAAATAATAGAGGTATACCTTTCATGACTAAGAATTTTTCTTCTACTCCGTTAACTTTCATTTTCAAAACGTGAGTAGCAACTTCTGCTCTAAATTGCTTTGCTACAGGTGCTTCTGATGTTGTTAGCTGACTTGCCGCTAAATATTCTCCGTTAACTTGAGCATCTCCACCATATATTATGTAGTCGTCAGGACTAGCATCCGGACCTACAGGTGACCAAGAAGATACTCTTGATGTTGATATGTCTGCTGATTTTGATCCCCAAGCCGCATCTGTGAAGTCTATGTAATTATACTTTATTGCTCCACCATGTAGTGTAGAGTTAATATTAAAGTTAGCCCTCAATGAAACTCTAATGTCTCCTACGTTAGTGAGGTCTCTTGTTATTTCACTAGATGCTCTGTTTTGACCAGATAAAATTCTTTCTTGATCGTCAACTAGTCCCGATACATTATGTAAATCGCTAGTAGTTAGAGAAACTTGATCTCCAGTAAGTCCGTAAATTAGATTTAGATCGTCCTTATCGAGACCAATATTGATCAATGAGACTAAAGAGTCATCAATATCAATTAGAGCCTTCTCTACATTAAGTCCCCTATATATGGTCATTATTGTTCCTTTATCGTAATAGACATTTCAATTTCACCGGGAAGAGTATTTCCGTCTTCACCTATATCAATGGAAGTCGCAGTTACATACACTGCACTACTATTTAACAATCCTGTGGTAATAGATTTCCTATCTGGAGAAAAAATGTTTTCTAGATTTATCTGGGTGGCATCGTTAGCTCCTGCAAAAAAGCTATATATTGGAGTACCGTTTCTTAGGGGATTTAACGTCTGTGTGTCATATCTGTTTGATGCTAATCGAACATCTGGATTAAATGCGCCAGGAGTTTTATCTGATCCTGAACCACCGCTTGACTTTATCACTAAGTTTGTGTTAAAGGTATCTAATTCCGTCTTCCAATTAGGAGTAAATGATCTAACAGTGCCATCTGGATTAATCTCTTCCACTATTATTCCGCTCACTTTAGCATAATCGCTTAAAGCGAGTACTGGATATAAAACTTTATCACTGAATCTAATCGCTTGAGTTTTAGTAAAAAGTGCGTTGGTAAACTTAGGCTGTCCATCTTCGTCTAGAGATTGTCCCTCTAATGCATCACTTAGCGTAAGCATCTTAGTTTGTATTTTTACTGTGCCACCCGCATTGACAATAGCATCAAACTGGGCTTTTAGTGTAAGTGCTTGTCCGACATTCTCTGCGTATATGAATTTTTCTCCGGTATCGGCATCTATCTGGGTAGTTGTCGTGAAGTTATATCCAGTTCCTCCAAAGTTAATTCCAACTTCAGATAGATATTTTGTGGTGCCGTCACTATCTACTGTGATCTTTATGTCTTCCGCTGTAGGACCTGAACTTACCTGTGAGTTGAACACTATCTTCAGCATATTTATATATACACCCGTTCCCTCTGCGTAGTTTAAAACTTCATGGTCTTCAGTTGCAATTGATCCTTGAATTGCTCCTATATATCCAGTATCTTCTCCAACTGGATTTTCAAATCTACGATCTACTTCGAAGTGTCTTATATAAGCCCTATCATCTTCTGCTAGTTCTGCTCTCTCTTTATGATCAAATCGAACTATTCTATGCGAATAATCGCACATAGGAAAATCTGAATAATCAAACAACTTATATGTGCCTTCACCTGTTGCATCCACGAGAAATTTAAGTGCCTTCTCATTAGCAGTCGTATCAGGTTCAGTAGGCTTATATGGAGTTACTCCTATAGACCAATCTGCAAAGTGTCTATTTGTTAGAGCATCTCTATTTCCTCTAGGCACTAAGAAGTGTATTTTAAATCTATCTGACGATATTCCTACGTCTGAGCCTACGATAGTTCTGAGTGCGCTAATATAAGCACTAAATATAGGAGCTTGAGATGTCACTACACCTTGATCATCAGCAACACTGATTGTCTGATCTGGCTCTATTCTAGAGCCGTCAACCTTAAGTGAGTCTCTAGCAGTAATGGCTACCAAGTTACCACCAGAAGTTGTTCTTTGCACTAGGTCTGTGCTTTGTTTATCATTAGAAAATCCGTAGTTTACATATTTTCCATATACTCCATCTGAAACAATTTTACCTTTATCTTCTACTTTCTGAAATGCTCGAACAATAGGTATGCCGAATCCTTGAAAGCTAGATGGCTGTAATGGATCAAGTGCATCGCCTGCCCAACTCTGGGGCCAATAGAGATCCCCAAAGAGGATGTCATTTCCAGTCCTCGACAATTTAGATATATCTGATGGAAATTTCCGGTCCACTCTAAAGTTTTGATCATCAATAATCTCTGTTACTGTGTATAGACGATCATCTAAAGGATCTGGTAAAGCATAAGAGGGATTCCAATCTGCAAAGACAGTACCACCACCATAAAATCCTATAGTATCTCCGACACTTACTACTCTCTGTCCTATAGCTGATCTAGATACTGTAAACGCTTTATAATTTATTGAAGCATTTGCTGTAGTGACCAAAGCTGTATCAGAGCCGTCATTTTGAACTAATTTAAATGTAGTTGATGTGGGAGTAGGACTATCAGAAGCTACTTTATAAACTCCAGGTGTGATATTATTCTGATCCCACTCTCTTACTTTCACTAAGTCTCCAGCTGAAAGTTGAAAGTCAGTTGCGCCAGTTATTGTGCCGTTTGTGTTGACAGAAAGAGTTGTAGATGTGGTTGTAATATCTTTTGGAGTAGTCGAGTTAAATCCACTAGGAGGTAAATCTGTAGACCTCCATGGTGCCTGTTCATCACTTGTGTTGTAGGGTTCACCAGCCCCATAGCCACTGTTATCCGCCTTCTTCATAAACCATTCGGCTCTTACTAAATTGTCGCCCGGCACCGTTCGAATAGCATAGAACTGGGGTCTAAGTATTCTAGGATCTCTACTAACATAACTTTCAGCATTGCCTATTTCTATCGCTCTTATAGCCACGTTAAGCAACTTATCGTATGTTATATTCGTAGTAGGTGTTGTTGATACTGATGTTCCGTCTATGTTGACTATCGTTGCAGTGGGATTTGCACCGCTATTTGATATGTTGGTAAGTCTATAAACTCCTGGAGCTATCCAAGATTCTCCTGTAACAACTTTAATAAAGTTTGATCTAGGATTTGCAACTCCTCGTATTTGAAGCAGTAGACTATTTTGCTTCTGTATTAGATCGAATACTGGATTTGTACCGGTGTCAGATCCAGTGTATCCTGCTGTTAAATTTCCAGTAGCGTCTACACCGAACTTCGCTAAATCGCTTGACGAATATAGAACTCTGAAATCATCGTTCTGATAGACAGAGTTTGTCAAATCACTTGCTGTTGATCCTATCGCTGGCTCAAAGTTATCATCAAACGGTATAAAATATGGTCTTTGATCTGCTTGAACACTAAGAGCGGGATCTGCGGGATCATAGAAGTCGTAGCCGGTCAAAAATGATACAGGAAATGTTCCGAAATTAGCATTGGTGATATTGCCTGCACCATCAACGCCTATAGCAGGAGAGTTAGGAAAAGTCTTTGCTGGAGGCTGCTTTAAGAGTATTTTGTTTATTCCTTCAGGTCCAGGATTATCTACGTCAAATGACATTTCTAGAAGTCTTGTATCGGGATGTCTACCATTCATATGAACTGAAGGAGAAAAGTTAAAATGAAATCCAGATGGAGATCCTTTAACTTCTTGAATAGTAATTCTACAATTACGGCTAGAGTTTACAGAAATCGTAGCTGGATAAGATTTTTTGAAGTTGTCGAGTTCTATTCCTTCAGAATTTCTTATTTTTTCCTTAGGTAATATACCTAATATGGGAGTGTTAGTCGTGAAAGATTTCTTATCTACCGTTGTTGTAGCTAGACGCATTGTGCCTTCATCGCCACCATCAACATAGTAACTACTTCCATATTTGTATAAGCACATGGGTTTTTGCAACCCAGACGTTTCGTTAGAAGATATTAAGTATTTGAACTTGAAGTCTGGATTAGCAAGCACTGGTTGACCTAGACCATTTTCTATTATAAAAGTGTGTAAAAGAACCCATCGTGCTTCACCATTACCTACTGGAATATACGCATAAAACTTAGCGCCAATAGCACCGTACCAAGAGTACTCAATCTTGTACATAGTGACTTCTTCAAACGACAGTATGTAGCCTGAATTTCCTGATCCTAGTAAAGAATCACCATTGAATCTAGTTCTAGGTATAACTGTTTCCCATAGACCATTAGTATTTGCTATGCTCGGAGGATATACTTTAGACGATGATTGATCTGTTGCTTTAAGTCCCTGACGCTCTAAGAGTTCAGTAGGCATGGGTATAATACTTCGTCTTACAATACTAAATTGACTACCTTTAAGTTGAAACATATACTCATCAGTGTCGTTAGAACAGCCCCACTCTATCGTGTTTGCTGTAGAGTTTGGATCACCTGGATCCATTCTAGAGCCGAATGTGAATCCGCTTGCTCTACCGGGTTGATATCTGAATGCCTTTTCGCTTTGTAGTATTGCAAAATTTTCAGCAGTTGATGATTGACCAGGTAAGGCATAATCTCTTGTGGACAAAAAAGATCGTATTGCTTTGTATTGGTCGGTTAATGTGTAATCAGTAGTTTCACTGCCTAATAGTTCAGGAAAAACAGCAGTATTATCTCTTATCTTATCGTAAAAGCTTGTCCATCTCTCTATAGCATCAAATGCCGGTTGAGTGGTGTCTGTCTTATAGACAACATCATACCATATAGATGTTTGGTCGAACCTCATAGGAGACGCTGTAAAATTCGGATGATATGCAGTAGAATTACCTTGAGTTATCAGAGACTCGTCTTGCTTGATGATGTCTACCATATCTTGATCTATGAAATTTCTTTCTGAGAATTCTAAGTCATAGTCCTTAAAATAGTCGAAAAGGTATCTTCCTAAAGCAATGAAGTTCATATACTTCATGAAGGGTATTGTGGGTCCAGATTGCTGTTGTTCTAAAGGTCCTCTAGGAAAAGTATACTGCGAAGGAAAAGACTTTAGATATAAAGCCTGCTCATTGCTTCCTTCACGAAACTGTGGATTATGTCTTCTACCGTATATAGGATTTTCTTTTCTATACCACTCAACAGGAGTAGTAGCACCACTGTATATATAATATGACCAGTTATCTTCATCTAATCCATATGTAGCTACGTCTGAAAATAGACTTAACTGCTCTTCGGATCTAGGAACTCCTAGTAGAGAGGAGCTTACCGCAGACTCAACAGGGAACTGTTCAGCGACTGGTAGGGATAAGTCGCCAATTGAAGTATTGTTAGTAAATACGGATAAAGCATTAAGTGAATTATTTGTGCTGGATAAACTTGTTTCTTCTTCGGTTACGAGAGGATTACCAGCAGAATCAAAAAGCTTAGTGCCATCGATATCTATTAGTTGCGTAAACTGCTTTGTGACTGGAGCTGGAACTTTGTCCAGTCCAATCTTTATCTGCTTTGACATATATTACTGCTCTTCCCATGTTACACCCAAGCTTATAGGATCATCAGGATTCGTACTTGGCGTGTCTGAATCGACGGCAAAGTACAAACTATCTGCAATATCTGTCAGTGGAAAAGACAGATATTCCTTGTTATAATCGAAGTAGGCGCTTAGATCAAATTGTTCAGTACCTTTCTGTAAGTATATAGTCGCTACGTTGGTGCCGGTATTTGGAACAGGAACAACAGGATTACTAGTGATCTTAACAGAACTTAATCCTTCTAATTCACTAGACACTGAAGTTATTGTAGTAGAAGCTGTAGTTTGCCCGCTTGAGAAGAACTTAAGATCAGGTAAGAACTGTCCACCACTATTCAGCGTGAGAATTCCGTTGAAAGACTCTAAGGATTCAAACTTATATGAACCGCCTACTTTGTAAAGTTTACCAAATGCTGTTACAAATGTTGAGCCAACTCTAGCTCTAAACCAACCGTATGTGTGCTGACCATTCAGTAAGTAAGGATTAGCGGCATTATCTGTAAATGGCAAATCAGAATTACTACTGTCTACAATATGATCTGAAGTCAAAATAAATTCAGCCGATCCATTGTTGGGAACAATATTACTTTGGAAGATAGGCGTCTTCTTGAATCTCAATCTAACTGCGTTATTATCTGGACTACCGTTTGATGTAGATAACTTAGTAGGATAAACCTGTACTCTGTTTCTTACAGCATTATTTTCTTTGGTACTTAAGATTTCTTTCTTAGTCTCTATGCCATACACATTAGCTGATCTATCTGGAAGTAAATTGATAGTTCCGCCAGAGTTTTGTAAAGTAGAAGACAAGAAGACTTTAGTTGAATCTGCCCAAATTACTTTAATATTCTGATCTAGTGGACTTAAAGTCTTAACTGTAGCACCTATGAAGAATCTAGGATCAATTATATCAGACTGTAATAACAATGAACTACTAGGCAGACTAGCATTTGCTGTAGTGACCAAAGCTGTGTCAGCACCGTCATCTTGAACTAATGCAAAAGTAGTGTTACTTGGTGTAGGACTAGTATGTACTAAATATGTACCAGGTGCGATATCAGTAGTGCCATAGATTACTCTAATTCTTTTTCCTGCAGTTATGCCTGCGGCGGCAAACCCAGTTCCAGTAAATACTCCAGAACCATTCATATTAACTGTGGTCGCAGAAGTTAGTGCTGATGCATCATAACGTGTGTTTACAGTCAAACTAGGAGATGTATTTGTTTCTCCTGTAATGTTATTACTCGCAGCCGCATATCCAGTCCCAGGTTGTCCAAACTGTTTTCCCTTTGCGTCAATTGTAGCATCGTTGTTATGGCTGTAAAGTCTAACTGTGCCTCTATCTCCACCATCGATATAGTATGAAGCACCATACTTAACAATGTTGTGTGAGATTGAACCGTAGTCTTGAACTGTTTGTTGACCATCGATATCTTCTTGATCACCTAAGCAATACTGTGAACCACCACCATAAGTTGTGTAAGTAATAGGCAGTGTTGCGTTACCAAGAGATGCAATCTTCAACTGATTTGATGCTCGAAGATGATGTACTCTTACCCATCTTGCTTCACCATTAGCAACCGGAACATATGCTAAGAACAATGCACCAACAGCACCATACCATGAAAACTCAATCTTAAGCATCGTTACTTTAGTTAAGTCGTACTCGTAAAGACTGTCTTGTCTTTCACTAATATCACCAGTACTAACATATTGCTGACCAGGTCTAACTGTACCGCTGGCTCCAGTCGCTAGATCACTATACACTCTAGACCTAGAGCCATCATTTGAAGCTTCTTTAGTGTCTGCAATTGCTTTTATGCCATCAAGAGCATCGTGGCTAAATCTTGAACGAGGTACACGATACTCGTAAACGCCCCAGTACTCTGGTTTAACATTATTCTTAACCCAGTTTACATATTCTGGATAGAAATTTACATTATCGATTTGTGATCTAATGACATCGACATTGGCACCAGCATTACCATTAGGATTAATGGCGGTATTGATGAATCCTAAGTAATTGCCGCCCTCAAGGGCAGTGTAAAAGCTTTCTCCTAATAGGTTATCCGCAGTTGCATACATATACGGGAACACCGCACCTTTAGGCACAGTTGCTGAATCAGTATTTGCAGTACTAACAGTTCTAAACTGTCTGTGACTAGAGAGTGCTGTAGCATCCGTACTGTGAAAAGGAAGATTAGCTGAGTTCGTTACGCTCTGTGCAGTTGTGTCGATTTCTGAAGTAAAAGCATCAGTGCTACTAAACACTGTAGGCAAATCATAATCCTTAGGAAAGATAAATGGAACTACAGTTTCGATGTAGAAGTTAACTGTGGCTATTGGAGTCTGGTGTAAACTTATAAGAGTTCCATCTTCTTTTCGAGCAGTAAATTCGTTACCTTTAGGACCTATAACTCTTCTAACTTTAATAACCTCTCCTTTGTAAAGCTTCTTACCAGTGCCGAAATCTAATTCTACAATTTCAGCGGCAGAGGTATCGACATTATCCCAAGTTACTTTAAGGTGTTGACCAAATGTCACATTACCTTTTGTGAGTTTGAACAATGTAGGAACACTATCACTAGCACTCGAACTCGTAGAGGTAACAACACTTTTAATTTGTTCTGAGTCTTTTAGTAAAGAAGGATCATATACTCCAGCATGAACGTGTAGTAAACCATCCCTTAATACAGTTAAGTTACCCGCAAATCCTCTGTCTCCAGGCACTGGACTTCTGGTATTTTCTTCACCAAAATTGCTTATGACATCAGATGCTAAAGCATTGAACTTAATCGTCTCTGCGGAAGTACTAGGGAAGGTGAATGCTTTTAAGTCGGCATCAATAACTGATTTAAGATATGTGTGTCTTAAAGGCTCACTAATGCCTGCTGGATTACTCGATGCGTCTGCATCTTGCTGAGAATATACAGACAAGCCTGTTCCTCGCAAGAACATAGACATATTATAGGCTGTTTCCATGTCTCCACCACCTACAATGTCATTTTTATATCCGTCAATCACATAGCCGACATCACGTTGACATTTGTTTTTAATAATTTCTTTTATTTGAGTGTCACTTAATCCTATAAACGGATTCAATGACGTAGAATCTGAAGCCGATGCCGCATTATTCGAACTAGTACCATAACTAGGAACTGTATACTCTATAAAAGGTCTTGCTTCAGCGGTCGTATCCGCATTCAAAGTTCCTAATAGAGTGCCTGCCGGATTTGATCCATTTCCATCATCTGCAAGAAAAACTCTTCCCACAAAGATATCACCAGCATCAGAAGCAGTAGATCCTATAGCATTCCAGGTAGTATGACTAGTGCTACCCGTAGCAGTAATTACATATTTTTTGCCTTTCACAAATTGACCGAATGAATGCTTTACGTTCTCTCTAATCGTAACATAGTATGCCCAGAAGTTTTTCTTAACGTCAAAGAACGTGTCTAGCTTACTCTTAGTTCCGAAAGTAGCCTGAGTCGTATTACTAGGATTTTGAACTTTAAAAGTATCAGTATCAAAAGCGGCAGTTGTTCCACCATCTAAAGTCACTAATAGTTCAAGCAATGAGCCTAACTTAGTCGCAACTGTTACAGTGTTTTCTGTTCCATCAATGCCTATAGCTGTTCCAGCGGGATCTAAGGCAATCAAGGTGCCTATGTTACCATGAGGGCCTGTGGGTATTGCATAATATTTGTTTGTTATTAATATACGAGATAGTGCTGTGTGAATAATTTTTTCAAACGCAGTTATCTTAGGAAATACTCCAACTGTGCCGCCTGCTGACCAGTTAGCTACACCACCACCTGCGGCATCGGTGCCACTACTTAGTGCAAAGTTAGTTGTATTGAATCGTATGTGTCCATCACCACCATGCTCTAAATCTAGAAGTATATTATCTATCCAGTAATCCAAGTCTCTTTTACACTTAGCTTCCATTTGAGGGGCTGTCAGTTCTAGTGCAGTAACAGAAGCGGCATCGCCCAGTGAAGCTCCAGTACCTACATTATATGCTTCAGCTAGATCAAGATAGAAGCTACCACTAATTGTCGCAATATCACCACTAGGAGCAACAGCGAAATTCACATGAGTGTTAAAGGTATCATAGACAGCAGTTGCGTAGTCTAGAGCATTATCAATAATTGCATATCTGTTCTCTTGTATTACCTTTCTTGCGCTTGGATAAAGTCCTATAGGAATATCCTTTTCACCATTACCTAGACCAACCATACGATAGTCGTCTATCTGATTATTAGGCACTTTGCCTCTAGATGCTATGTCAGTATCGCCCCTAAGGTAAGTAGATGCACTTAGACCATATGGACTTGTGGGTGATTGTGCTACAGACTGAGTTCTTCTTACAACAGAAAAGTTATCATCTTTACCGCTGTTTCTAGATTCCCAATAATAGCCATCGTACTTATCGTAAATACCGAATTTGCGAATTACTGGATTCTGTGCAAAGTGTGAAACGCCTACAGAACTCCTAACTCCAAATGTAGCCGCAGATACACGACCGGGCTGATATCTGAAGAATCGCTTAGATGTCAATACTGCCACTTTATTTCTCGGTGCCTCTACAAGTGCGCCGGCTTCTGTGGGTCTGTGTTGAATACCAAAACCTGTATTATGAAACTCGGGTACTGTTGACCATTCTGTTGGGTTAACATCATATGTGTTAACGTCAGCAAAGATACCGAGAGCAACCTCTGCTCTTGGAATACCTAGAAGCGATAGTGCAACCTCTGACTGTACCTTGTTTTGTTCAATAACAGGAATAGCAGTTTGATCCGAAGCCAATACCACGGGAATAGATTTTGAAGCAGGCTGAGCACCAGGTGCTACTGGAGTAGTTCGACCTACGTTAACTACACTTGAGTTTTGGTTTACATTTGTAATACTTGACATTATTTTTTCCTATTTAATAAGCCCTTGTGCCATCACAAAGTCGTCTATTATATTTAGTGTGCCGTCTGTTCCAGCACCTGCAGTTGCACCGCTTGCGCCGCCATCAGCAGTGTGCGCCGCTAATCCTTTATAGTATCGCACAGTGATCAATCTATTGCCGTCAACGAGTGCACCTATGGTTTGTACTATTCCGTGTACCGGATCACACACATCACCAACAACTACGTTAGTTAATCCTGTGCTAAATCCACTCTTATTATTAATAATAACATGAGATCCTACAATTATATATTGGGGATCTGAGACTGAAACAGCAAAATCTCTATAACTTCCAAAAGCATCACTACCATCAGCGGCCCAACTACCTTGAGTTGTAATATTACCTGATACTACTTGGCGCCTTAAGCTTGCGCTCCATGCTATTCCATCATGCGAAGAGCCAGCAAGACGCCTTGAGGCTGCGAGTTCAGTTGCATAATAACCTCTTAGTGTAGCTTGAGAGTAAAAACCAGCTTCTATCTCATTTTTCACTGCAACCGGTATACTGAACTTAAATTCTCCGTTGGCTGGAGTAACTCCGCCAGTAACATTAGTTATTTCTATTGGAATTCTCTGTGTTGTCGCATCAGCCATATATCCAACAAACTCTTCTGACTCTACATAACCAGTAGTGGATGCGCTAGTAGAACCAACTTGCTCTAATGTAGGACTAGAATTTAGTCTAGCTGTTCCTGTACCTAGTTCAGCAATAAACTCTATTCCCACTTTGTTAGCTACTGCTCCAACTTTTCTCCAATCTGTGTTTCCTACTTCTTGGATTCTATATCTCTTACCCTCTATCAAAGGTAAATCTGTTCTTCCGGCAATGCCATACTGAGCTGGTCCTATTCTATGGCCATATATCTGGCCAGCTCCAGTGCTGGATAATATAGATACTAAATTTGCTCTATATACAATAGATGCATTGGATGAAGCTTCAAAAGTAGTTGTTAAGTTAAAGGCTGCACCATCTTCTTGATAAGTGAAAGGATCACTTAGATAATCTCCTGCACCTGCAAATCTAGCAAGAGGTATGTTGATTGAATCGTACTCACTATTCAACACATCTGGACTAGACAAGAATTCGTTTGCGGCTCCTATCAGTATATTAGGAGAAGAAACTACGAAAGTTGCTCCGTATAAGAATAGACCTGATCCGCAAGCTTTGATTACGTTGTTAGTGAATACTCCTTCTTGCGTTACAGAGGCATCGATGTGGTGAGGGAAGTTTTCAAATCTATTTCCTGTAACTAGAGTACTACTGCCAGCATCTACAATCAGAGGAGAATATTGCTCTTCGTATCTATCACTTAGTCCACTATTTACAACTTCGCTGACATTCATCTTGAACTCTGAAGGCGACTCTGCTGATATTCCACCGCCTATCATATCTTTAAATCTACACTTGTCTATAAGGGTAGAGATTGGATTAATTCCAAAGTCCAATAGATAGTTTAATGTCTTATCAGTAACATCAGATACTAGATATTGATTAAGTTGATTGCCGTCAATATCAATACCGCTAAAAGAAATAGCAGTAGCGTTTGTAGTAGAAGACGATACTATTACAGAGTTATTTGGATCAGTTCCTATATATCCACTAAAAGGAAGGTTTTTAATCTTAGTGATGTTAGGAACACCCACAACCCCGAAGTTGTCGGGTATAGATAAGCTAGAGACATTATATGTTTTTGCGTTTAAGTTTACGCTTTTAATACCTACAGCATTCTTAGATGTGATAGCATTCTGAATAAGGATAGTATCATTATGACAAATCTGAACAGCTCCACCAGAATTACAAGTAACGCCCGCACCAACAAGTGTTATAGTAAAGTGTGTCTGACCAGTAGTGACACTTTCAATCTCAACATCAGTCCAGCCCGTTAGTCCTGTAGAAAGTGTAGGAGCAATTAATGGAAAATGTGATATGCTTGAATATGAGTTATCTGAAGAATTTTTACCACTCCATGCAGTAGCATCAAATGTATGATAATCTATCCACGCACTTCCCAACTCTTTAGATCCCAATACAGCAATTAGTTTATGGTTAGTGTCACTATTTGTCTTTCTGTATACTAAAGCGCCTGTTCCTGCAGGAGTGTTGTTTCCATCTATAGTCAATCTAATAAAATGATCGTTATTAAAAGAAGAGTAAAGTTGCTCTTGAGTACCGCTACCATCATTTGCGAAATTTATGCTTAGGGCTGCTGATGATGGTCCTATTTCTCCTGTGATAAGATTAAAGTGTGCAACTCTATATTCCCATGTACCTAGATATTCCCCTGCACCAGCAGTCGCTTTGAAAGATGTTGATCGTTCTAAACTTGTAGTTGGTGGTGATCCGATTAGTGTTGCATTATCTCCTGATGCGCCATAAAGTCTTAATTTTTGGGCAGCTTTAAAGCTTGCAGAAGACGCAACGGCATTTGAAACAAGTATCTCTTTAGACGAATTGCCAGCTCCAATATTCTGGAATATGCCAGGAACATCGACTAAGCTATCTGTCACCGTACCGCCATCAAATGCGTTACTGTATAAGTTGAACAGTTCGCCAAATCTAGCATTTAATCTAAGATCGACTAAACTATCATCGTAGTATTTGTTATTTGACCCTTCTGGAAGAGAGTTCGTTGTTAAATTAGCCGGACTTGATAAATTACCCTGTACTATAAGATCGTTAGTGGTAGAACTAACACTTACATAATCATCTGCGTTATCTAAGTCTTTAATGTCAGTTGGAATAGTTGGCTTAAACGTAGCGTTCGTGTAGTTTAGAAGATAATCACCGGTGCGATATTGTCCGTCAGCAAAGACCTTAGTAGCACTTAACCCGTTTCCGCTAACAGGCAAATATCCATTAAGACCCGTAATTACAGTCGAAGCATTCGCCGTGACCTCTTCGGTTGAATATATGAAGTTAGATAGGACTCTACCTGTGATTGAGCCAGATGCTGTTGTGGTCTGGTCTACTATTGCTAGTAAATCGGTAGCGGCCAGCGAATTAGTGATTGGTAATTCGGTAAACTTAACATTTGCCATTTCGAGTAATTTCCTTAAGTATGATCTTTTATTTTACTATTTATGCAGTTCTTATCCATATATAAATGGTTTCGTGTGGAGGTATAGACCCCACCATTACATTATTTTTATCCATCATCTGTTTTTGTATTCCAGTGGTAATAGTCGTTCTTTGTCTCTCATTAGAAGTATCTGTTCCAAAATAATTGGAGTATTCTCTGTCAGGATTGTTATCTGGATATGTCTTACTATTACCTTCCCCTGCTACCCATCTTAGATTACTTGCCGTTGACAGTTCATCTATTCCGTGGGGGTGTCCTATGCCGGTACTACCCGTGCGAGTGGTCTCGAAGTTATGCCACATGACATCATCTTGAGGTTTACTGGTTGTGGCTATTACAGTATTACCAGTTAAAGGCAACCAGTCATCATTAGTATTTGCTATAAAAGTACCTGTAACGTGCATATGGTTTATTTGATTGTTCTGTAAAACAGTGCCACTTTCACCACCAGCTGATGTGTGATAATTGAACTCATTGCCTAGAACAGCTAATGAATCAACATCTCTATTTCGTTCAAGCATAAGATGTATATGGTCAAACTGTGAATTTTTAACAACTGCTGTCGTACCGCCAAGTGAAATAGGAGTCACATCGAAGAAAATTGTCAATATTGTGTTACCGCTACCGCCCTGATTTCGGGTAATCCCTTGTATTGTGCCGGCTGTGCCTGTTTGACTTGGAGTACTGTCGTAAGTCCAAGCAGGTACAGCGCCATCTGAGGTACCATATCTTGCGTGATGTATTTGAACTTTTTCGCCAACACTGACCGGAGTATTGCCCTGCATATGAAGAGTGAGTGTTCGGCCATCAGAAGTTACAGTAGACGCTTGTGTAGTATCACTGTGAAAATCAATAACGTCATGGGCACCCATGAGAGTTCTACCTTGAGAGAATTTTTGCCATGTACCCACAGAGCCACCTGCCGCACCCGCTGGCAATAAAGAGCTACCAGGATTCGAAGAACTACCGCTCTGAAATATAGCGCCTACAGGATACATAAGCTTAACAAGTGTACATTGAAGGGCGACAGATAATCCCGATACTGATCCTGTGACATTGCCAGTAAGATTACCAGTTATAGTGCCGTTAGCTTCAATATTAGTAAATTTACCAGTGCTTCGAGTATTTTCACCAATCGCAACACCGTCAATATTACCACCATCAATATCTACATTATCTAAATCTGCGCTAGTTGATGCACTAAGAGTTGTGAATGATCCAGACAACGGAGTGATATTTCCTATTCTAACTCTGTTGATCGCAGAAGTGCTGTCAGCAGTTCCAAGCGCATTCAAGTCTGTGAATGTTCCAGCGGCTGCTGTGCCTGTACCTATTGCAATTCCATTTAAAGCATTCTGTAATATAGCACTATCGAGAGAGAGGTTTTGAGCAGTAATAGTACTGGTTGTGTTATCTAATATAAGTTTTTTCGATCCTCTTCCTAACTCTAGCTTAGAGTGGTCGGCATTAGTCGAGACAAACCAAGTAAGTGTATCACTTGACGCTCCTTCAGCAAACTGTATCTTTGTTGCTGTTGCCGAAGCTGTTTTATTATTTAAAGTAATGTCACCCTGCACTTTAATATGGTCGGTTAGATTTATTGTTGCAGTTCCCGAGATAGTAGAAATATTATCTACGCTAATGCTATTCAACGCATTCGTGAAAACTAGATTACCGGTCAGCTTTAAGTTACCGGTATTTGTTTGGCTGTCACCCAATGTTGCGCCTATTCTCGCATGAGCAATCAAATCATTTGTCTTGGTTTTCCAGTTATCAAATGTCGATGAGTTGGCTAAATCGGTTATAGTATTAGTTGTCATTTCTTAATCTCTTTAACTGTGATTGTAGTGAGTCTAGTGCAGTTTCTAAGTTTTCTAATCTTTGCTCTAGCCCTTTAATATATTTATCTTGTTTTCTTCTTGCAACAGCACTCTTATATGCATCCGCATCAGAGTTAACTAATCCTACACCGTTATCAGGTCTACTGTACTGTCGGTTAATAATCATCAGTTAATCGCTATTGCTCTGAAGTCATGCATCTCTGGGAATAAATGTATGTCTGTAGTAATATTATTCAACTCTTTAGTTGATAACTCTGAAGTAGTGCCGTGTCGCAACACAAACTTAAGCTGAAAGTTGCTAAACTCAAAGTCTATGCCACCAGCCGCAATTGCTGTATTTTCTTTGATTTCGTACTCAAATTCTCTAAGATCATTCTTATCAACTGAACTAGAATATAGATCGTTACTCAAAGATTCTAGTTTAATCCAAGAAGTTTTAACATCATTATTTTCTTCTTGAATAAATCTACCATACACATCAATGAATGTTCCAGCAGGACGATATCCAGTAATAAAGACCTTTAGTCCTTCTGCAGGATAACCATCTTTCAAAGAAACTTCTCTAGCAACCCACTGCGAAGTAGTTCCTATATCACTGGATATATTATACTGATAAGCATTTATCATAGATAGATCGATATCTAGTAAAGGAGTTACCGTAGATATTGCTGTGGCTAGTTTTGATCTAATCTTGAAGTCTGGAGTAATAACCTGTACTTCATTAGGTAGCTGTCTTACTAACTCACTCGTGCTACTAACAATATTTGGCGCACCTGTATTATAAACATTTGCATTAGATGCTATAGGTTTAGTAGATAATGCTCCAGCAGTATCAATTTGATGAACTTCAAACTCACTAGAACTATTCAAGGTATTGTCTACTTGCACTTGGCTCTGGAAGTATGATATCTTCTCGACATCAGTACTAATCACTGTAGCTGATGCTCCACTATCTAAACCTATTATAACTTGAGTGTTAGGCCTAGCAGTTCCATTAGCAGTCGCATGAGAAGACGAGCTGGCATTAGTTGCCTTAAACACTGTTCCTACAGCAGGAGTAACAGTGTCCGGAACACCAACTTCTCTCCAGGCAGCAGTAACATCGGCAACACTAGCAGGACTAGATCCTAAAGTCTCAATAGTGTATGTGTCGCCAAGAACAAAAGCTCCAAATGATAGTGTAGTGTTATCGTCAATGAAGTTGCTCTTTCTAGCAGAAGACTCTTTCAAATGAATCTTATTAGGCTTATTCTTATTGTAGTATGATACTTCACCACCAACACAAACAAATGCAGTAAAGTTATTTCCACTAAGGAGAAACGGATCTTCAATCGTGATTACAGTGCTGGTTGTGCCAACGACAATGCTTTCTATTCTAGTAGCTAACTTATTTTCACTAGTAGAATTTTCTTCTATGTAGATGAAATCTCCCACAGTAAAGATTGTACTAACGTCTCCACTAATAGTGACTATTGAGGGAGCGTCTGTATCGCCACCAACCGAACAGGTGTATGATGTAGTCTTTTTAATATAAGCAGTTTCACCATCTTCAAAGTGTTTCATTCCCGTAGAAATATCGTTAGAAACATTATACGCATTATCCGCTATAGTCAAGAACTCTACATCATTAGGAACTAAATCAATAGTGCCTGTAGTGTTGAAATTATATCTCTTAATTGTAAACTTGATATCTTCGTCTTGATATGATTTCCATGCACTATCGTTTGTAGAGGTGAATAGTGCCCCGTCTCCCCAATCGTTAGTGACTGCTTTTTGATCTGCAACAGTATTTTCACCAACTTTAGATGTCCAGATTAGATAGTCTGGAGCGTTAGCATCTGGAACAACCACAAAACAATATTCAGCATTAGCATTAAGTCTAACTGGATTATCAAAAGTAAATGTTGTTGGAGTAATGCCTGTAGGAGTTTTGACTACAGAACTAGACTCTAAATGTCTACTTGCAAACGGAAGAACCTTTTTAGAAGGATATCCATTTTCGACTTCTCTAATCTCTAATGTCACACCTTGTGTATTAGATTTGTTTTTAAAGTACACATCTATTTCTGATATGTATACGACATTAGCGTTATTGGTGTCTGCCGATCTAACTCTAAATGTCTGAGCAATTGGATCTCTTCGTCTTCTCTGCCATGTACGAGTCGTAACATTGACTTCAGTGTTAAAGTCTACTGTTCTGGTCGTGGTATTTAACTGAGACTTATTAAGTGAGAAGCTATATCCTCTATGTGTCGCTCTGGCATAAGAAGTTGATCCAGAGTCAATAGAACTATATTGATCCACATCAGCAATTTCTAATACGTTTTGTCCGACAAAGAATGTGCTTGCAGGTATAACAAATACCGCAGACAATGTTCCGTTTGCGTCAGTCTTGATCGGTAAGGTATTTCTTCTTCTCCACCATCTGCCAAAGACTCGTCTGACGTTTAATCTTCCATCACGAATACGATGATACGCAGGAGATACACTACTGTTCACATCTTTACCATCAAAGAAGAAGTAGTGTGTTGTATTGGGTCTTAATCCAGTTACCAAAATCTTAATATGCTGTCGCTTCAAATATGGATTCATATTAACATCAGTTACAAAATTACCTACATTCTTTCTAGATGTTGAAGTCCTTGACTGTAAAGTTCTAGTAGTAGTCTGGTTAAGTCTATTGGCAATAATTCCTCTTGATCTGCCTGTTGCTCGCCAACCAAGATCAGTCGTAGTACTAGTGGTCAAAGGAACAAACTCTTGAATATTTTCTACTAAATCTAGCAAAGGAGTTGCTAAGTCTATATCTATATTTACTGCAGGATTCTGAATAACGTCATAGTCTGAAGTAAACGGAGGATGTATTATCGCATTACCTTTATAATTGTAATAATTAGATACACAGTTTCTAAAGTTTGTCGCAAAAGGCTGTTCTATAATACTTACTATTGATCCATCTGTTGCTAGGCTAGCAGTAGATGGATGTATTGATCCTGTATGTCCAGTGCCAATTTTGAGGTCTATAGGAAACTGTTTAACAGAAGGAGAAACTTTAGCATTCTCTCTATCAATAGAAGCTTTGAAGTCCGGATCAACAATATCCGCTAATTTTAAATTGTTAAACGTGTCTGCTAAAATACCATTTTTGAATCTATCTGCTCCATTGGCATCTGTTATGATAAGATCGTTTGCCGACATTTCAGCAACAGTAAGGGCCACTATCTCAGTTAGTGTTTGAACTCTTCGATCAATATCACCAATATCTTCCATAGTGTAGTTTCGAATTCTTTGAGTATCAAGACTAATGGAGTTGTCTCCAGATATAGCGGTGCTATTTCCTGGAATAGATATAGTCGCAATAGAGTAAAGTCCTGGAGTTAAAGGCTCTTTAGGATTCTCAGACTCATCACCCTTAACGATCTTAATATTTGAGTATTCGTCAATAACAACTCTATCAACTCTAGAGAGATAATACTCTAGTTCTGACTTAATAGTCGAATTATTAGCTATGTTTATGTTGAATGCGGGAATGCTTAAATCTGATGGAGTCGTTGGAATAGGGGCACCACCAGCTGTTGAAGATGGAGAAGTGCCGGCAGGCAATGTGGTAGCTACATATGGTCTGAAGTCATATGAGTCCATCAAATTATACAGAAATCCGTTTCTTGCTTCATAAGACTTAACATCATAAATGCCTGTTATAGAACTGTGAGCATAGCTATTAGCTGTTAAGTATCCGCCACCAGTTGTTGAGGTTCTATCTAGGTAGCTTACGTTTATGATTAGATCGGTATCTGAGTATGATTCTCCTGCCTTCAACTGAACATAAGAAAGATCATAGTAAGAGTCTTTTTGATTGTTTACTAGTCTAAACTTGTTAGTAACATCAACCCGATCTGCAACAGTATCAGTTGCGCCAGCTTGATCAAAAATGCTGTTGATTTTAACAACATTTGCAAGACCTAATTTGCCTATTCCTGAAGAAACACCAGTTCTAATAAAGCCTGTTTTTAACTGTAAATTATCATGTGTTATGTTATTTCCAGCTGAGACTTGATTGTAATATAGTGTTATGTTCTCACTAGATGTAATACCGGCAGGAAAAGTTATAAGAAGGTCTTGATCACTCTCTAGCACCGCACTAGTTGGCTTCCACGATCTACCGTTGGCATCGATAGCAACTATAGTCGATGCGTCTGCAATAGGCTGAACTTCAGTGGTACCACCACCACCATATGTAGATGATATAGTGACCTGATAACTAGCATTAGTAACAGTATTTTTTTGAACTCTCTTAACTAATTGAGTTGATGAAACTGAGTTTATTCCGAACTTACCTGTATCAAAGATGCGAGAGCCATTAGACGATTCTTGAAGCTCATTAGTAGCTAAAACTGATCCTAAGTCTAAATTATTCGCCATAACAGAACTACTACCTATGTATCTAGGAGTAACGCCCTCTTGTCCAGACACCTTATTAATTGCGTAAACATATATCTTACCTGTCTCAATACTTGATACAGAGCAATGTCCTACAATAGTGGTGCCGAGAGTGTCATACATCGCATATCTAGTGCCATTTAAGACGAAAGCTGGGACTTCTGTACCACCGGCACCGGCATCGGTAAACTCGTAGTACTGTCCGAAACTAACTCCGCTAGCCTGATCTGGCTTAGTCTGAGTAGTAGTAACGGGTTCTAAATTTATCTTATCGTTTCCTACAGTGGTCACTTCTCTGCCAAGAACAAATGCTTTACCTTGAGACACAGAAACTCTAGGAACACCAGCTTCGACTTCTAAAGTAGCATTTAGACCTACAGTAGAGTAGTTACCAGATTCTTCATAAGTTCTTCTAGCTAATTCATCGCCTATGACGTTAAACTGAGTGACATCTCTGAGTCGAACAGCTTCACCGTTAACGTAACGTATTAGTGCAAAAAACTCTTCTGGCTCTGAAGAACTAGAATAAGAAATAAGAGTAGGAACAAGTTGTAGTCTATCTGCGCCAGGAGCATTATAGTTGTTAAATCCTGAAGCGTTATCTAGTAAGCTAGTTTCACTATTAGAATTAATAATGTTTTCGTTGATTTTAAAGCCGACTGATTTATTGCCGGGAACATTACTATACTTTTCAACAATAATGAATTGATTGTCAACGAAAATGAAGTGTCCTTTCTGATAAATAACACCCTCTTCACACTGAACACCGAAAGATTTGCCAACATGATTAGCTAAGTTAGTAACCGTTACACTGTTCACAACAGATGTGGGATTTGTTGATAGGGTTACTTCTAGTGGCTCACCTTGTAGAAACTGCTTAACATCAACATTATCTGGCGATGCTGTGTTTAAATATTTGATGAAGAAAGTTTTCAAATCTGGATTTTGAGTTTCAAACCCTGAAGCACCGCTAATGATCTCTGCCTTTAGACCAGAAAGTTGGCCAGTCAAGATATAGTTGACTTTTGTGCCATCAGCCTGAATCGTCTCATTGAAGATGGTGGGATCATTAAATCCTGCCTGATCACTTAGTTTTACATAGAAAATATCATCACGAGCAGTCAGGTTGATACCGCTGATGATGGTGCCTTCTTTATACACGTTTGACCCGAATCTTTCAACTTGCTTCTGAAGAATAGTCTGAAGCTGAGTTAATTCTCGTGCTTGAACTGCCTTTGCTGGCTTAAATAGAACTCTATTAAACTGCTTGGCTTCATCGAAGTCATCGTAATACGGATCTACGTTTAAATCTGTGTTAATACCCATGGGCTATATTCTCTTTCCTTAAAAATCAAATGTGAACTTTACTTTTTCTCGTCTATCTACTTGTCTTGTGATTGGAGAAAAATCTATGAAGTGTAGTAGTTCTCCACTATACGGACTATATTTTCCATATGTTATTGTACTAAAGCTATTTATAGTTATTACTGAAGTGGGGGCAGAAGAACTATACTCTGATGAATGAACATATACTTTTCCTGGCATAAAGGTATTTTTAAAATCGCCGCTATAATTAGAAACGCTTATGATTGTATCGCCTGTTGCATTTCCTGAGCCATCGAGCTTCAGCTTTGTCTCGTGAATTTTACCTCTAACTATCTCATCATCATTACTAAAAGAATCATACTGTGTTACATCTATACTGACAGAAACTTTTCCGTCAAAGTCTGATTGAACAGAACTGCCATTAAAAGTAAAAGTTTTACCTGAAACAGGTGTACCAGATAATCCTAAACTTTGCCACTCTGATACTTGCATTGTGCCTAAATCAGAAATTACATATTCTGACCCATTGAGCATATTTTGAACTGGAATAGTTCTAACATACTGCTCTAAGAACTTATCTTGAGTCGCTCCAACAGCATTGGCTGTGGTCACTATAATATTAATTCTGTTGTCAAACTCCACTGGAGAAGTAGAGTCGGTGAACGTAGGATTCTTAACTAGTCCTACCTGAGTGTATGTATTAGAGTCCGGTATTTGATCAGATTCTCCACTGAAGTTAGCTACGATAGCTAGACGACTAGTTGCCAGTTCTGTTCTAGTATTAGATCCATGTCCTTCTCCGGGAGAGACTATTACTCTAAGCACTGCAGGATTATTCTTTCCAGAATCCTCTTTAAGCGGTGGTGGATAAGCAACATATGCTTTAGCAAACCGATAGCTATTTCCCTTAGATTCAAATCCTATTCTAGCTAATGTGCCAAACTGATCCAGTATTCCGTAAGCCTTAGCTGAATATGATCCCAGACTAGATGCCGATACAATTATTTTAGGCACTAATTGGTGCAACTGATTAGAGTCGATAACGTCAGTGCCTAAAGTGTCTACAGTTAAAGTAATTTGATTAGCAGGCACATCTGAAGAAGAGGCTGATACATTATACAGTTTTCCAGTTGCAGAGTTTCTTAAGTACATATCCTTATACGCATTAACACTATCGTAGAGTTGTCTACCAGGTTTAGATGTAGCCTGAACAACCACTACTTTTTTACCGACAAGAGATCCTTCAGCTTCTGGATTTACTATACTGACATCTGATCCGTTATCTATATTGGTAGCATTTCCAAACAAGAACTGACTGAACTGTGCCGGAAGAGCATCTTCAATAACTATCTGAGATATGTCTGATTTTGCATTAGCAACAACATCTTTGTTGCCATATATACCGGGTTCTGGCTCAGGAACAGGCAAGCTTCCAGTTGAACGATATGTATTAGCTTCTGAAGACGATACTGTGAACATATAGTGCCAAACATATCTATCTGCAACCTGAACTATTTGATAATTAGTAGAATCTATTTCTGTGGGTAGAGACGCAGTTGATGGATTCCCACCATTGTTCTCTATACACTTGTATACTAGATAATCTCCATTATCAGCCGCAACAGTGACTATGGTGTTTTGTGTTTCAATATCTTTAGAATCATCGAATGCATCGTAAACTGTTCCTGTTACCCACTGATTCTCATAGAACATATAACGTGCAACAGAAGAATTAACTTTTACTCCAAACAAAACCTTTCTAAGAAAATCTCTTTTTGAACTTTGTGTATTACTAATAGCAGTTGGTCCAGAAGCTTCACTAGAACTTAAAGCTGTGGATGCCATTATGTAGTAATTAGACTCAGGTCTTAATGCCGTAAGCTGATCTGTCACAAATGATTGTATTGTGGTCTTATCATTAGACGATATGGTCAAGTCATTATTTTCACCATCAAATGCGTCTAACTGAATTAGAAAGTTAGAACTCAGAGTACTATTCTGATTTTCAAATGACTTAAACAACTCTTTGGTCGTCTCAATCTTAAAGTTTTCTGTTATAATTTTTGCCATTAGTTCTATCCGTTTATATTAAAGAAGCACTCGTTGTTGTTTAGTGCTAGGTCCTATTATGTATGGATATTCTGGATCAACTATTCCAGAATCCGAAAAAGTTAGAAAGTATGCATAAGTTCCTTGCTTATAGTCAGGAGTTATACAAAATCTTCCGTTATGTGAATCTAATGTTCCTGTTGTTAAATCGAATACATAATCTTGCACAAATGATCCATTAGACACCTGAGAGAATGGAGGTCTACCAGGCAATATATTGGTTGGGCTTCTTAGCTCATAAGAGCTCCTCATTCTTACAACAGAACTAGTGGGATCAAGAGGATTACTGAAGCCATAAGGTCCGTATATAGGATAACCATCAAATGCCCATCCTACAATTCTAGAATGGCCCGTTGTATAGTCTGTTCCATTATGATTCAGTGTGCCGTGTCTAAGTCTATCTAAGTTAGTATTACCAAAAGCTCCTGTTGCTGAGTAATATGTGCTAGAATCTACGAATCCGGATGAAGCCATACCTTTTGTGTGAAAGTTTCCTGTTCTATATCTATATTCTCCTGATATATCATCTGCTTTACCGCCACAAGGATCAAGAGGAAAGTTTGTCGAAAATCCACTGAATCCCATATCCCAGTTATATCCGTTAGGAGCAATCGATGATGATGATGGCAGAGAACTACCACTTGCCGCTGAACTATAGATCACTACACCATTGGTCGTAATACCTATAGGCAGTGAGGGATTAATTGCCTCAGGCTCATCGCTATTTGTTCCAGCCCTATATGTTATATCAAAATTATGTGACTGATCTAAGATGCTGAAGGCATCGGTAAACTCTCTTTCAGATGTTTCGTCCACAAGATTATTTCCAGCTAGTGCTGGATGCGGATCGCCATCTGATACTATTTTTAGTTTAGCCATTTATAATTAACCGGTAGTCGTGTCTTCTGTAGAGAGGCTTGCATGAAGATTGTCATCATCTTGAGTCAGATAATCGTCACCGTTTGTAGTCTGTAATTGCCCTGATTGAATATTGAAGAATGTGAACTCTATCTCTAAGCCGCTGTCTACACTGCTATCACTATTTATGAGAGGCGTACTGAACCTTTTTGTACCAGCAACGGCGACAGTTTGATCAAGTAGTTCGTTATATTTAGACGGATCTACGATAGAAGATATGTCATAAGAATACTCTTGATAGTAATCGTTATCATGTATTCTTTTACTATCTTCACTTAAGAAAGATGTTTTTGATCTCCATCTTCCTTCTGTCTTACCTTGAGTAAGCGTTCTAATATCAGCAGTCGCTATTTTTTTATTGTACGATGCACTTGTAGGTTCTAAGTTGATTATGTCAACTTCTTCTTCGTCTGAAAACTTATAGCCAGACTTAACAATATTCACATCCACAAGTTGTCCTGCCTGATACAATGCATCTCCGACAATCTTAGCATTAGCGCCCATTGGCAAAGAAGACTCGTCTACTCGAAAAGACGTAATGTTCTTATCTGAGCCTTTAATTGAGATGGGTAAAGAAGTGTCTATTAAATAGAAACTCATAGGTCTAAAGTAAAAGTCATTACCCTCTCTTCTGATGAATTTTATTTTAGCATCATACTCTTGAGTTGTAACTAGATCGAATGTGGTTGTACTAGAGCCAGCCGAAGCAGGCATAGATTCTACAGTAGCTTCAGATAATCCGTTAACTGTATCTATGTCTATTCCAGGCAAAGTCAATCTTTGAGTCACTAAGTCACCTTCTCTCAAGAAGAAGTTGACGTTATCGAATCTTAATATCATGTCCTTTTTATTGAACTTAGAAACTATCTCATTAACTACTCGAACATTAACATCGCTAGTATAGTTGCTTCCTGGATTATCACGCTCAATCTCAGATATAGATCCCAATGTGAGTGTGATAGGATCAAAAGCATCTTCTATCGTAGTAGTTAGATTCTCTGCGTCAGGACCACTCATACCATAATCACTATCCTGAAATGTTACACGAGAAAACTCGCCTATCTGATCAGCTATAAGTGTAACTCTCTCTTGATTATCAACATTACCTATAGTGAAAGAAGCGGAATCATTTTTCTCACCAAGAGCAGTTATCTGTAATATTTTAGATGTGTCTCCATTGACGATCACATCAAACTCAGCAAGATTTAGTGTTGACGGAATACTGTACGGACTAGCTATTGTGTCAGTAAACAGTGTGTTGGTCGTATTGTCAGAAATAACGAATCTAGAGTATGCTTTAAACCTGGTCAATAAGTACATTAATCTAGAGAAACTTAACTTGCCCTTATTATCAAGAACTTTAGTATTGGTGTAGCCAGCGGTTATATCCGAAACATTCTTAACAACAAAATCTTCACCAATTGCGCCATATTTTGCACCCAGAATAATCCATTGTGATGAAGGCATATTTCCTAGATTCTCTATGGTTACATAGTCTCCATCTGAAACTTGATAAGCAGTCTTTCCTGTAGCCAGGACATCAAGATGGTTGGCTAGAGCAGGTAGAGGATTAAATGCTGGCCACCTTTCTGCTGTTTGATCGTTTGATCCGAAGTAAGGCCAGAACTCGCCATCTTCAGGAAGAACAACATCAGATCCTGTGATAGTCATAGGAATATTCTCAAATGAGAATGATAGTGCTAGATAATTTTGTGTACGGTCTCGTTGATTTGGTGGAACTGCTATAATATATTCTGTAGACGTTCCATTACCGGTAATTACTGTATCACGAGAAACTGCATTTAGGCTGCCAGAGGCATTAGATGCCACTGTAACTCTTACTATCTGTATGCCTGTAAAACTAGCTGTAAGTCTAATAAAGTTATATGATCCTCCACTAGCTGCCTGTGTCGATGCTTCCGTCTGATCATTAGGGTTAGTGCTTCCGGCTCCGAGCCACAATGGATAAGAGCTAATAGCGGTGTTCACAAAACGAGCAGAGTGGCTACCACCACCTGATATCGCTGTAAACACGTCACCAACTTTTGTGGCATTCCCTACGACAGTATCGAAGTTAGCAGTAAAGTTATTAGCAGGTACAGGATCTTCTGTTGTCGTGTTAGAAGCGAGTACGAACTGATACAATAGACGAAGGCTATCACCATCGAAAGAATTTCCACTATTAGAAAAATCATATGCTTTGAAGCCAGATACTTCTTGTATGAACTTTGAGAAGTACGGCTCTGCGTATTGTGATGGAGGCACATTTACGAAACTGCCTAGAGCCACGTTGTAATAAGTATCTACTAGTACGTTTCGAAAGAATCCAGGATTAATAGGCGAATCATATGAAGCCGCAAGAAAATCAAAAAATTCAGTGGGTGTATTCTTACTAGTCTTAACAAATAGTAGAGGATGATTATACGCAATGACTTCTGCTGAACCAGTGACACCGTATATTGTCTGACCAGCGGCACCAAAATTGCTATGTCTTATCGTTGAACCACCTGCTGTGATAACATCTCCGGGTCTCAATGACAGTGTATTATCTGACTTAACAATGAATACGTGGTTACTTATTCCGACTTCATTCTCAACACTAGCAGATCCCGGCAATACATATCCAAATCCACCATCTTCAATGCTGAATTCAATTTGACCAGTCTCTGTAGTAGAAGTCTTTGTAATTACTCCCTCTGCATCAACTCCTTGAAGAGAAGAACGAATAGAAACTTTTTCGCCAACTTTCTGACCTGGAGTTCTGTTACCGCTTTTAACAATAACATCACTGATCGATCCTGATATCAGTTTACCGACATTATTAAGTACGTCTCTTCCTTGAGCGTCTTGGCTGACAATCGTGATAGAGTCATCTGCTGAAAACTCGCCAGTAAGATTAGAAAGATATGCAACAGGAGTTAAGGCGCCCGAAAAGTTAACGAAGATAATATCATCAACAAAAGCACTTGCTAGAGATAGATCACCAACTATTCTATCACCTCTTCTGATAACATAATCGTCTACATTATAAACAGACTTTAGTTCTAGATAAGTATCACCGCCCCAAACAGAATCGGATGCTCGTAGAATAGAAGTACTAGGATAGAAGACTTCGATCTCTTCATCAAAGAACATCTTGAACAGTAATCGAACACTCTCTTCGGTGCCCTTTCTCTTATAAACATCAAGAATATGTTTAACAATGAATCTTATATCGACTTGAGTGTCTATAGGAAGATCAGCTAGATACTTCTTCTTGTAATAGATAAGAAACGTAGATAGTGTCGTATCGATATCTCGAAGCTTAGGCACATTACGATCCATCTTTTCATCAAGATGCTTATAATATGATTCAATAAAGCCTATGAGAAATTCGCTATTCTCTTTATAGACATCAGGAAACTGACTAAAAATTTCTGAATGTATATTGTCTCTCACGTTGACTGACATGAATTACCCTTCTACAGTGCTTACTGATACGGTTACATCTTCACCACGAACAACAATGATTCGATCTTTAGGAGGTCTAATATCTTTATTAGTCGAAGAAGCAATAAACTTAATAGCAGTACCATCAAATGACGATACGTTTAAGTTTGATAGCTTAACAGCCCCAGTTGTATAGTCTACAGTGCCGACAATAGGCTTGAATACGCTTTGAACATCAGTGCCTGCAGTGACAAGCATAAGATTACCAAGTCCGTCATCTTTTATTGTTACAGTCGTGCTGTTGACAATAAAGTTAGATGAAGATATAGCAGGCTTAAACTCAGTGAAGCCCGTTACAGAATCAAACGGATATGGCTTAGTCAACGAAGTCTCAAAAGAGAAAGATGGCGATGCTGTCTTATTCAGTTCAGGGACATACTCAATCATAGGCTTAGCTAAGATATCAGTAGATACTATAGAAGCATCAAGTGAATCTAGATACGCTGATAGTCTTGACTGTCTAAATGTCTTATTAAAGTCATTAAGATTAGTATCTTGGAATGCTGTAATGCCGCTTGCAACTTCACTTTGAATCTGAGCAATAGACTTATTTGTTAGATTAGCATCATAGGCCACATTAACATTTACATTAACGTACAAGAACTTAGCAACAACAAACACAGGCTCAATCGCAAGCGGAGTCTTATCTTTAAGATAGCCTCTAAAGTTTGCAATCTCGTAATCAGCCGCACCCTCACCACCGGTTACGTCTACTGAGATGATAACTTTTCCGAATTGTGGGGGAACGACTTCATCGCCACCATATACACTAATTGCTTGAATGTTCGGAAATCTAGCACGAAGCAAAGTTTCATAGTCTCGTTTCGTGACTGCTCTTTCTTGAACTTGCAAAGCTTTCGGAGCAAAAGTTCGTATCGACTCAATGTCTTCCGCCAGAGAGCCGCCAGATGTGAGACTGTTTAGCGTTACACTGATGCTTGAAGAGCCACCAAAAGCCCCAACAGTAAGACTCGTGATACCGTTTGCTGAAGGGCCAGCAGATACTCTATATGTTGCTACAATAGAATCAGTGACAGTCGGCTGTACACCAAACTTATTCTGGCCAAATTGTACTGAGTACTTGCCGTCATTCTCGGGCTGTAGATAGAATACTTTATCAGTTGGAGTTACCCCAAATAAATCAGCACGATATGTATATGTCGCACCGTTCACAGTAAGCGTGAGTGATCTTGTGTCTATATTAGAGTTAGACAATACGCTATTAGTAACACTGATACTCTCAGTCAATACTCTGCCTTCATACACATCTATATTAGAAGCTTCAAATACATTAGCATTCGTTAGACTTCTCACAGCATTATATGCTTTATCTGTTATAAGTGTGTATGTCTTATTTCCGCATCGACCGATAAATGAAGTACCTTCTGGTATTGTGAAGTAGTTACTTGTGTTATTCGGATACGTGACAGCAAGAGATACTTTAGTAGATGATGATCTACGACTCGTCGGCATATAGTTAAGTTCTTTTGCATGACTCAATACGCTATTACGTTGTGATGCTGAATCAAGAAACATCTCGGATATCATCATGTTGTAATAGTAGTTGTTATAGAACGTATTATATGATAGTACGTCTAGTAGTACATTCATGTTTGACCCTTCATAATCATAATCTTTATATCGATCTTGATTTTTTAGAAACGTCTTTAGTTCTTCTTTAGTAGCAAAGAAGTCTAAGTTTTTGACTGGCGATATATCTGTCATGTCTATCTAACTCTCGTAAGGTCAATTGTGAGTGATGAATTTCTGTTAGTATTTATTACGCTGAATATGATCTTTACTGATACGGCATTATTATCTATATCAGAGTTAATCAAAACATCTTTGAGTTCACATCTTGGCTCATATGTTCTAATCGTTTGTGTGATGTTCTCTTTAAGTATCAGCATAGTATTAGGATCCATATTCTCGAATAGTGAGCCACGTATGTCACAGCCGATATCTGGCTGAAACAATCTCTCGCCACGATCAGTACTCACTAGATGACGTATACTTTCTCTTACAGCATTCTCGTTAACTTTTCGTGATAAGTCTGTACGACCGGGAACTTGACCCAGATTCGAATCAAAATCAGAGAAGAATTCAGTTGTTCTTGTGCGTGGTGTGAGACTCATATTATCTTTCTATACCTTTTATATTGTATTTATATCGATCTTTTCTTTCTAAAGCCATCAATATTGTGTATGTCAAACAGAATAGATGTCTCATAATCTTCAATAGTATCATTAGCATTGCTCTGCCATGCTCTTCTGTTGCCGTTATCAAGATGAAGATGCGACTCATATACACCGATGCCAGTAAAGCCTGCTCGACTAGCGGCTGCTATAGTATCATCTCTTATATCAGAAGAGACATTAATGTCAATAGCATAGCCAGAATTGTGTGCAGTCTTATTGGTACCACCGAGTGATGATGCACTATTCTTTCTCTTAGTAGCGGCTTGCTTAACAACATATGAAGAACCGGTCTGCTCTTGTATTCTTAATAGCTTATACCATACAGACGCATCAATATCTTGCCACCCCTGATCACTTATTACACTAGAACTAAACGTGATATTCTGACCGAGACCACTTTCGCTGATACTTCTAACAAGTGCTATTTCTTCTTTTGTCGGCTCTTGTGATGTTACATAGTCTACATTTCGCTCACTTGGCTTAATACTCTTTGATTGCTTAATCACAGAATCTTTCTTGACTTTCTTATCTTCTTCTGATACTCTAATGGCACCGTACTTAACAGCTTCTCTAGTATTAGTCTTCTGAACACTTGTTAATGCTTTTAACTCACTCTCAACTTGATTTGTCATCTTGTTCATCTTAATAGCTGGTGCCATCATGACTGCTTGTAGTGATTCAGTGAATTGACATAGACGAAACATTAATAATGCAAGATTCTCGGGTGTAAGTCTCTCAAATGATGATGCGGCTTTAGCTATAAACGCTTCGACTGCTTTCTTTATATCAGCTAGATTAGTAGCAGACGTAAACTCTTCTATATCACGAGCCATTCGACCAAGCTTCTTCTGTAGTGACTTAGCGGCAGAGCCTAATGACTCAACAGCACTAGTACCAGCAGTGACAGCGGCATTCATTAATTGCTTGACTTTTGCTATCAACTTGTCTACAATAGACTTCAACAAATCAAGTAATGTTCTTAGTAAGCCTTGTTGCTTAATGGATTCAACTAGCTTCTTAGTATCTTTCTCTGCTAGATTTGTTATATCACTTATTGCATTCTTTCCGGCATTCACGATAAGCATAGCTTTTGCTAGATCGCCTAGAGTAGAGTTAAACTGCTTACATAATCCAGATGATATAGTACCACCGATATTGACATCAAAGTAGAAGTCTAGATCATTAAATAGTCTAGTGATCAAAGCTGGTGCAAGAGCAGACAATCCCCCTGTCAATAAAGCCGCTTTCTCTATCTGTGTAAGACCGCTTGTATTAGTTGTTACTTGAGAGCCGAAGCCAGACCCGAAGTCACTGAATCCGTCTGATCCGATAACTGTACTATTTCCAGATCCAGTATCGAAGTTACTCGCTACGTTACTACTTGACGTTGATCCATTATTCGATATATTACTAGCTGAGTTATTAGATGTGCTATTCGATATATTACTAGCCGAGTTATTAGATGCGCTATTAGATGCACTACTCAGACCGTCACCAGACGCACCACCAGACGGCCTACTTGACGATGTATACGAAGAGTCAGAAGTACTGATTTCGCTATCGTTAATAACATTATTTCCAGAATCTAATGTGCTTGAGATACCGGCTGTAGTAACAGAGATATTTGGCGAATTAGTTAAAATAGTACTTGACCCACCTAGTAGGCCTGTGTTATAATCTACTATAGTTTGTTCTATATCTGCTATGTTAGTGTTAGTAGATAGAAGAAAGTCAGCAATCTCTGTGTATGTTGGTGCACCGCTCTCTAGTCGAGCGTTAAGTGTCGGATATTCAGATAGATCAGTCTGCTGAGTTATATTGGCCAGAGCATTCGTGATATTCATTACAGATGCTCTATTCAAACTATCAAGAGGATTACTCAAGTCTACAAGAGTAGATACGTCAAGTATATTGTTTAGATCAGCACTTGTTAACGAAAGAGCCGCAGAGGCTTTTGACGCTATCGGTGTTGTGTTATTACATTCTATTGACATTTATTTTCTCTTTTCTTTAATTAATAGTTGACAAATGGCCATTCTATGTTATAATAGAAGTTGCAACTGTTAGCCTAGTCATCACCGGAACTCATCAGACTCGTGAATATCGGTCTAAGACGTTTGACGATTGCTTCTCGTACTGCTCTGCTTCCTGGTATGAACTCTGGTGCAACAACACTCGCTTTCTCTGTGACAGACTCTCTTGCATCTTTGAATGATATCTGTACGGCTCTAGCACTCTCTTGTGTCGTTATTGTTGCACTTGCTGTGTCTGGTGGCGATGAAGCACTTGTGCCGTTACCAAGCTGTACTGTCGAGCCGTCTACTGAAGCAGTATTGGTTGATTGAATGTTTGCTGTATCTGTTGCTGTCATATCTGCTTGGCCATTCAGAGCATTAACTGCTGTGTTATTTGCACTCATACGGGCACTAGTATTCGCAGAAGCATGAAACTTAGAAGCACTCTTAATACTCGCATCGCCCGTAGCATTAACGCTGAATACGCCCCCGGCTTTGATCGATGTATTATTTGTTGATTCTATATGAATGCTATCTGATGTGTTGATTTCGATTCCTTTATGACCAGCATCAGCATACGGCAGTATTTGATCTGATACAGCAGGCGTACCTTTTGAAGTAATCTTTGTATATGCTTCACTAAACATATTCGTCTTATATGTATCTAGATGAAAATCTCCGTTCAGTGTCTCTAGATAGAAGCCACTTCTGTTCTTGGCATTACCGGCTTTCATCTTCGTACTGCCCACGCTAACTATATTGATATCATCATCTGTTGCTAATACACTAATACCAGCGGCAGAGATATTCGTCTTCACGCCAGCAGTAAGATTCATATTCGTTCTGGCAGTAACATTAAAGTTCTCACACTCGATGTCAAGATCACCGTTAATGAATATCTTCCCGGAGCCATGTTCTACTTTAAGTGTATAGTCTTCTTGTATATTTGTATGAGAAGAACCCGTAACATAAGTTGACAAGACACCATCTGTTGTGTTATACTGATCTCCAAATGACTTAACAAAGATAGTACCATTTGCATCAATCTGAAACACAGAACCAGAGGAGTGAGACATTAAGATATAGTCAGTATTCTCTCCATCTTCTGCATCACCAATTACAATAAAGTTATCTCCGTTCTTAGACGTAATCACTCTATTGATAAGATTATTCTCGGGCATATAGATAGAAGGTTCATCAAATGTTTCTTCAGATAACGCTTGAGTAATACCACTCTCTTGTAATGTTCTTTGAGTCAAAGTTTGACCAATCGTCATCTCTTCGCCAGTATTATATCTGTGTAGAGGGGGTGCACCAAAATTATGAATAGATTCTGGTGGTAGATAGCCGTCTTCTCCCTCTTGACCGGTACCACTTGCGAATTGCAGATGCATGCCCGGCAATCGACCCATGATCATTGGCTGCTGTGCTTCTCGCCCGTCTATAAAGAAACCAAATACCCATTCACCAACACTCGGCACAATCGGAGATACTCCATAAGTCCCATCTAATACAGTCGCCCATGGTAGATGATCAGTCGGCACACTCTCTTGTTCGTCTTTACTATCTCGTGGCGGGTGTACACCAAATGCTCTCACTCGAACTCTACCACTATTTGTCTTATCATGTGCATCTTCTACAACACCCACGAAGTGCATCATGTTATTAAATCCGCTCATTCTTTATCCTTACAATAGATTGTATAAGTCATTCTCACGATAAACCACCTTTCGTAATCATCACTTGTTGCTTATATGCATCACCACCAAAAGAGTTAACAATATCAGTCACAATAAACTTGCCACTTCTCTCACGATCAATCTCTCTAGTAGAGGCCACTGTAGTACTAAACTTATATAGTTCTAGATTAAGTATCATGCCAGGATATAAACTAATACGGCCATTGATCTCTATCTGAAACGCATTCTTAGCAAAGTGATAGTTGGCCATAGGCTTAACACTATAGTTCTCATAGAAGTGTTGATACGGCTTCAGCATATTAGCATCCCCTTCATTCTGGCCTACCTGTGGGAAGTCTGTAATCAATACAGTCTCTGGAGCTATATCGGCATTCATATATTCGTTGACAAACTCTTTAGAATGTGTTAGCTTCAACTTCTCAGGCGCCTTCATATCATCACTCTCTTCAGTGTAATCATAGAGGCGTGTGGTCCGGGTACGATAGTTTATGTCGAGTTCGGTGATGTTTCGGCGATAGGTCCCCTGCTTCATATCAGTCATTGTATCGACCTTGGCACCGTAGTTGACGTTGTTTACGCTCTGTTGGGCAACCATCTGCCCTGGTCCTGTATTGTCTTCAACAGTGTTGTATATAAAAAATAAGCGATTCCTGGCATCGTCGGTTAACCCCTCGAAATCGGCGTATTTATCGGTTAGATACTCATGCGTACAGAAATAATACTTCTCTCTTGTCTCAAAGAATCTATATAAAGATGTTTTATTCTTACTACTATACGCTCTTCTAGATAAAAACTGCATTGCGGCATCTGGTCTTAGATTAGGTATGACTAACGTCTGTTCTCCATCTGTTTCTTCTATCTCTATCTCTTTATCATAGTCTTTATTGCCTGTTATAAAGAAACTATTAAAGATATCTTCTACCATATCTGATATCTTTGTATTTGCCCATGACTTTCTTATCTCTTTTTGATCAGAATGAAGCTTTTGTACGGAACAGAACCTGAGTGTGTACTTTGTCATTCGATCATTTGTTGATGATTCTGGTCCTATATCTTCTACTGAGTATATAAAGAACTTAGTAGTTTTAATATCACCGTAATAATCTTCGTATGTTATTTCTAATTCTTCTTCGCCACGAATTGGGACGTCTTGTAGTAGATTACTACTCTCATGTATTGTAGCCGAGCCTGTTATAAACGGACTGTCTATGCTTTCGCTCATATTCCAATGCGATATTGTCTTACTTAACTCTACATAGTCCGGATAAGAATTGTTCACGGCATCTGTATTGATAAGCCCCTCTATAATAGGCTTTACCTTAAACGATTTAAGTACATAGAACCCTGCTTGGGCGGCTTTATTAGGCATCTTTTAATAATTCACTCAGTTGATCTTTGATGGTTGCTAGATAACCTTTGTTAATTAATGATATCTCTCGTTTCTTTTCATTTAATTCAACTTCATGATCATATATTCTAACGGGATAATACTCTCTCGCTGGATTCGTGATTGATGCTTGATTGACAATACTCGTTGATCCGTTTGTGATATTGGTACCATCTTGAGTGGCAGTGAATGTATCGCCTGCTTGATAAACAATAGTAGAACTTACTGTACCTGCAAGTATTCGCCAGTCAGCATTAGCAACTGATCCCAATTTAATAATAGTATATTCATCACCTGATTTTATCTTATCAACAGTAATCTTATGGGTATCGGCTAATTGTACGAATGATGCACGATTAATTTGTATATCAGAATCGTACTGGCTTTGATAATGTACAATATTAGCACCGATTGTTGCATTCTTTGTCCATTCTATCACTGCCTGATCGCCTGTTTGGCCTGATCTCTCTTCATATTGTGAGATAATATATCTATCCATATCTTTAAATGATCTAGGCCATTCACTATAAGGGTCAATAATATCATTTGACATTAATACTAACCAAGCTAGTGATGGGTCATCATAGTAATAATAGGCAACATCTTCTGGTCTATCACCATCTGGAATAGTATAAGACATATAAGCAAGTGCAGAATCTTTAACGATTTTACTTATTTTGGCTCGTCTTGTTATATCTAATGCTTCCACGCCATTATAAATCGTGGTCGGAAAGTTTGAAAAGTAACTCATATTCTTCTCCCTCCAGCTGGTCCCACTGTCACTGAGTTATCATTTGCCTGTGCTGTAACTGATCCATCTCCTACTACTGTATCGACTATAGATCCATCTTCAAGCGTCTTTGACACCATAACTTCATCAGAAAATACTGTGTCGAATGATATGCCAGGCCCATTGAATGGAGCACTTGCTGAAGTTTGTGAATTAACCAATCTTCCTTCGCCATCAGTAGATGTGCCAGATGCTATAGCAGGCAAATCACCCTCATACACTCCCTCTTGTATCAATTCTAACTCAGAATTATCGTCTGCGGTATGAATATATGCCTCATTTAACGTCATTGTAATACGAATAGCAGATGGTTTACCACCTTTATTGATTGCTAATCCATTAGGAGTATAGTCTATGTTCAATTGAGATATCATTGATGTTTTAAATTTAAAGTAATAATTCTGATCAATGCCTTGAAAATAAATATTGACCATTGCTGGATACTTTAATATACCCTTATCGATAGCAGATAAGCCAAATTCACTCTGATCACCCACTGGATTTTGCGTTTTGGGTAGAACCATTCGTTGCAGAGTACGAATAATTTTCTTGAGTTCTCGTTGTTCTGATTCACTTTCTGGTGATAATAGCCACTCTAGCGAATGTACTTTAAGATCAACGCCTTTAAATACAAGAGTAGCGAATGGATTTACTGCTGTACCACGACCAACTCCGATACCATTTGCGATATCTGGAGATATAGATGCTAATCCAGCTCGTGTAATGAATCCTGCGGCATCAGCGGCTTTACTCATTGCTTCTTGTGCGGCTTCGGTATCACCATTGATTGCTGATCCAGCGGCACTTAACCCCGCTGATAATCCTTGAGCAGATGCTTTACCCAGATTACTAAAGGTCTCTTTCATTTTATCTTCTTGCCCACCCAGAGAAGCCGCAATATCGGCAGACCCTATACCCAGCAATCCAAGTTCGTCACCCCCAACATTGATTTTAAAACTATCGTTGATCTGTTTAGGTAATGGTAATAATACTTCAGCAAGTGGTTGTTGAACTGAACCCTTGCTACCACCATAAGTGTATTGAAAGAATCTCATTAAAGTAGCGTGAGAGCCTAGGTTGTTAGGGAACTTAAGAATGCCAGATGGCCCTCTATGATCCGCTCTTCTCTGAGCAATATGCTGTGCCGGGCTAGCTTTTAATAAGGAATCAGATGTGCCGTTATTCATGTTATGACCTTTATATAAATATTATTTGGTTATAGTCTAAGTTATTTATATGTATTGGAGATATTGTGCCGAAGTATTATCAGGGTAGATTTAAACCTGAACACCCGAAAAAGTATAAAGGAGATCCATCTAATATAATATATCGTAGTGGATGGGAACTTAAACTCATGCGTTATTTAGATAAGCATCCGCACGTCACTCGATGGAATAGTGAAGAGATAATTATACCCTATCGCTCACCAATTGACGGAAAGATGCATAGATATTTTCCCGACTTCTATGTTGAGAAGACATTTCACGGTAAAAAAGAAAAGATATTAATTGAAGTAAAACCATGGGCGCAGACTCAAGCACCAAAGGTTCAGAACACTAAAAAGAATAAGCCTACTAAGCGTTATATAAATGAAGTCAAGACTTACGGCACAAACTCAGCTAAATGGAATGCGGCAGAAGAATATTGTAAAGACAAGGGATGGAAGTTCTCTATCATAACAGAACGAGAGTTAGGAATAAAATAATAACTAACGTATAAATAGTATATAAACACAAGGAATTTAAATAATGTACGAGTATAAGACGAAAGTTGTGAAGATAGTTGACGGTGACACAGTTGATGTAGATATTGATTTGGGCTTTGGTATATGGCTATATAATGAGCGTGTACGCATTATGGGTATTGATACGCCAGAATCAAGAACAAGAGATAAAGTTGAGAAGAAGTTTGGTCTAGCCGCTAAAGCACGATTGAAGTCTCTACTCGGTAAGAATCCAGTATTGAAGACACAGATCAGTAAGAAGGGCGAAGATATGCGGGGCAAGTTCGGCCGTGTACTCGGAGACTTTGACGTATATTGTGCTAAAGCTGATGCATGGCGACCAGCTACTCAGATATTAGTTGAAGAAGGTCATGCTGTACCATATTTTGGTGGATCAAAAGATGAAGTTGATGCACAACATTTAGCTAACAGAGATCGATTAATCGCTGAAGGTATCGTAACACTATAATGGCTAAGAGAGAGCGTGTCAATTGTTTAAGTAAATCGTGGGAGAAGCGATTGAAGAAGCGACTCAAAGCTAGAGAAAGACAAGCCAGCAAAAAAGAGGTGCGTGATGGCACAACTGTTTGATGAGATATTAACCAAGGGCATAAGATCGGGTCAAGTACCTGCTCAGACTGACAAGGCTCGTAATTGGTATCGTAATACAGCAAAGACTTATACAGGCGTAAAAGAGAATGAGTTCTTTGGATCAAAGGGTAGTAAAGATCGAATGTCTGCTCGACCAATGATCGGTGGTATGTATATGTACGAATATCTAGCTAAGACTAGAGCCACACTGCCATATTATGATAGACTTCCGCTAATCTTTCCCTTTAAGATGGTGAAAGGTGGATTCTATGGGCTGAATATGCACTACTTGCCACTACCTCTTCGTGCTAAGTTAATGGACGCTTTATATGATACTGCCAACAATAACGCATATGATGAAACGACAAAATTAAGAATTAATTACCAGATATTGAACAAGGCTTCTAAATTTCCAGCATTTAAGCCTTGTGTGAAAAGATATCTAACCTCACAAGTACAAAGTAAATTTATGTATGTATATCCATCAGAATGGGATATCGCATTATTCTTGCCAACAGAAAGATTCGTTGGTGCATCTAAATCTACTGTGTGGGCACAGTCTAAACAAAAAATTAAATAGGTATAGAGATGACATTCAACATAGCAGACTTCACTTCAAAGATAAAGAGTCATGGAGTGGCAAAGAAAAATATATTCTCGGTCACTATAGAGTTGCCATTTGCGCTTAGTCAAGAACTCACAGCAATACCTGTCACTACTGATCTGAGATTCTTTTGTAAGACAATCACTTTGCCTGAAATAGATATAACTACCACTGATGTTCAGCCTCAAGCATTCGGTCCTGTTGTTCGTAGACCACAGTCACTAAACTTTCCCATATTACCTACAGTCTTTATGGTAGATCAAAACTACGGCATACTAAAGTTTTTTCATAGATGGTCTCAACACATCGTAAACTTTGACAAAAGTAGTGGCAATTATTCGTCGGTGAATAATCAGCTACCATTTGAGATAAATTATAAGAATGACTATGATACCGTAATGACCGTTATCGCTTATTCGGACGACGGCTCACCTGCATATACATATAAGTTCTCAGGATTATATCCTATCAATGTCGGTAATGTAGATCAGTCTTGGGAAAATAATGATGAGTTATTGACTTTGGCAGTAGGCTTCACTTATGATCAGTTAGAGGTAACTGGTGCTAAAGGCGGGGCTGTGACAGATAATTTCCCTGGTGCAAACAGTTCTAATGTTATGGCATTAGACCCATTCTTTATTTCTAAGGATGTCAAGTCATTTACTTCAGATAACACACCACAATCGATACAAGATATAGTAAACCAGTACGCTTCAGTCAACAATGATGTGTTCAGAGGTTTAAAACTTTAAATTATTACTATAATATAGGAGACGTGCAATGGGATTACCAAAGATTGATTTACCTTTATTTGAGACGCAGTTAGTTTCGGTAAAGAATAAGATTAAATTTAGACCATTTACAGTGAAAGAAGAGAAGATTCTTTTAATCGCCCAAGAGGCAGATGAGATTGATCAAGTTATTCTAGCAATCAAACAGATCGTGGGTAATTGCTGTGAAGATAGCCTCAATGTAGACGATTTGCCAATGTTTGATCTAGAGTATTTACTAATGCAGATTCGAGCAAAGTCTGTGAATAACGTGATCACATTCACGATTACAGATCCTGATACAGATAAGCCTGTCGAAATAGAGTTGGACATTGATGATATTAAGCTTAGAGAGAGTGAAGAGCATAGTAAAGAAATTGTCATAGATGATGATAAGTATTTGATTATGAAATATCCTAGAATTGCTCAAGTAAGTTCGTTCTCTAATACGGATAATAGTCAGACACAAAATGTATTTGATGTTATGTCGGAATGCATAGAAACTGTAGTTGATGGAGACACAACATACGATCTGAAAGACTTTGAAGATAAAGAAGTTGTAGAATTTATCGATTCATTTTCATCAGAGACTGTTAATGGAATCAAAAAGTTTTTCGAGACAATTCCAGTACTTAGTGCTGAAGCAAAGTATTTAAATACTGAAGGTAAAGAGAAGACAGTAGTTTTGGAGGGTATGGAAACTTTTTTTATCTAGTGTTGAGCCATATAAACCTGGGAACATACTATAAAACGCTGTTCGCCATGGCTCAACATCATAAATATAGTATAGCTGAAATAGAGAATCTGTTGCCATATGAGCGAGACTTATATGTTGATATGCTAATAGGATATCTAGAAGAACAGAAAGCAAAACAAAACTAATGGAGTTATCATGACAGAAGAGACAAAAGATAAAGTATTTCACCCTGCTGATACAAATGGTGATGGACAAGTATCTAAACAAGAAGAAGCATTATATCTTGAGTTTAGACGAAAAGAATTGGAAGATGCAGATGCTATGCGTGATGCACAGCGTAACATGACTTGGTTTGCACTAGGTGGTTTGTTGTTATATCCATTCGCTGTTGTTCTAGCATCTCTCGCAGGATTAGACGAAGCACAAAAGACATTGGGAAGCATGGCACCGACATATTTTGTCGCTGTAGCCGGTATCGTTGCGGCATTCTTTGGCACACAAGCAATGAAGAAGAAGTAGTATGGATCCAGTTGAAGCATGGAACTCATTATCATATCTTGACGGTGTATTATTCACTGTTTGGTTGGGAGTGTTGTACTATGGAAAATGTTGGATAGATAGCAAATTTAAGGACTAGTCAAATGGCTGAACAAGACGCAGATTTCGATCAATTACCATCACCCGAA
>Ga0209603_1000475_pt1 | contig 48653 bp, 41 predicted proteins | sample COGITO_mtgs_1206_FD_184812 | JGI IMG/M metagenome (GOLD analysis project Ga0209603, IMG submission 184812) | Pelagic marine microbial communities from North Sea - COGITO_mtgs_120607 (SPAdes) (version 2) | ecosystem: Environmental > Aquatic > Marine > Epipelagic ...
GTGGGAATATTCTTCTTTATGGGATAGTGGTTCATTATCTCCAGAATGGAATGATAATTCAAGAACACCATCAGGTATTCAAACAAACAATCCATTAGGATATGCACTATATAACAAATATATAAAACCAGTTTTAACTAAACCATCTAAAACTGTTTTACAAAATATATTCCAAGATGGTGATGTTGGTGACCCAACAGTAGCAGGTTCATCAGGATACACATCAGAAGTTGGAACAGGATTAATTTCTAAAATAACATTTAGAGACCAATATGATAATATCGGAAGTGGTTCAGTAACTTTAAATGTATTTGAAAATAGTGCACCATCTGCAGACTTTAGTAATTCTGGCTTGACTGGAAATTATAACGAGAACTTAGCAACAAGTGGAACTGCATTATTAACTTCAACTATAACAGATACAGAAGGAGATACTCCATACTCAATGTCATTGAGTGGAACAAGTGCGTGGGCAATTCAAGCAGTACCACAAAACTCTGATTCTTCATCTTACCAAATTCAAGTTACTGATGATACTTCATCTTTAGCAGCAGGAACTTACACTTATGATGTGGAAGTAACTGATAGTTTTGGTAAATCTACAACTTACAGTAACAGAACATTTGAAATCGAAGAAGCTGATACTGGTACATTAGTTGCAACTGATACATACATTATAGAATCGGCAGTAAGTGGTGATTTAATTAGAAGAAATACTGATGGTAGAACTGGTACTCAAAGTTCAGTAGCAGTTTCTTATTCACCATCATATGGTTCACCAACAGCAACAAACTTTGCATCATCAAATGCATTGATTGATATTGATTCAATTGGTAGATTATCTGTTGGTAATGATATTAGTGGTAGTAGTAGTGTATTTGGAAGTATAATAGCAACAACGATTACTTGGAATGACCAATATAGTAACAATGGTTCACAAGTTATATCAATAGATGTAACTAAAAACTTTGCACCAACTGTAAGTTCAACATCTACTTCTAACTTAAATACAAACCAAGCAACAGGTTCAGAATTAATTTTAAGATTGAACTTAACTGATACAGAAGGTGATACAATAAATGCAAGTGGATTAACTTGGACTGGGTATGATTCAACATATTTTACACCAAGTAACACAACAGGTCAAATGAACTTATTAGTAAATAATACTTCAGTACCAGCAGGTGAATACGATTATACCGCTTCAATGGAAGATGTACATGGATTTAGTACAAATCTTGTAAGTGGTTCTTATACAATAGCACAGGCAGATAATGGTACACTTGGTGGTGATACTGCAATTTACTCAATAGAATCGGCTGAAAGTGGAGATTCTTATAGAGATGCAACTGGATATAACAATGGAAATACGGCACAAGTAAGTGTATCTTACTCACCATCTTATGGTTCACCATCTGTTCAATCATTCACCTCATCTAATCCAGCAATCGCGGTAGATGGTAGTGGTAATTTAACATTAGGTGTAGATATTAGTGGTTCAGTAACTCAAAGTGGAGATACAATAAGTTCAACAATAACATTTACAGACCAATATGGAAATTCTGATACTGGTACAGTAACTGCTACAATATTTGGTAACCAATCACCAGCAGCATCATTTACATCAGCATCAGCTTATGATTCAGATGCTTCAATAAGTGGTTCAACAGCTGGAACATTAACAGTAACCGATACAGAAAACAACTCACCATTTACATTCACCCTCGCGGGTACAGATGGTGATAAATTTAATGTTGCAGGAAGTTCCTCACCATTCACAGTTCAACCAACGGGTTCATTGGATGCAGGAACATACTCAGTTAATATTACTATAACTGATAATTATAGTGAAAGTGTAACCTTAACAAATGAAACAATTGTGGTAGATGCAGCAGAAGTATTATCAAATATATATGTTTATACTTTACCAATTAATGGTACTTACGCAAACGTAAGTGGTATATCAGCAGATGGTAGTGGAACACCACCATCACCAACTATTGCAACAACGTATGGATTCTTTACGGCATTCGTAGATTCGGATACGTTAGGAGATTCAACAATTACAGTAGCATATGGTAGTAATTTTACGGCAACAAGAAGAGCAATTGTAAGTGGTTCAAATGTAGATGCTGCACTTGATAGTGTACCACTTGGTATAAGTACTGAAGAAAGAGTATATGTATTTATCCCAAGTGGTTCGGATACTCTTGAAGGAGTACCAACAAGTTTTACAACTGCAAACCCAGGAACATCAACAACTGTGGGTGAATATGTATTTTTTATTAATGATGCTGATTCATATCAAACAGCATTCCCAACCGATGTAAGAAGTGCAAACATTCACAAGTTAACTTTGGATACTGCAGTAGATGGATATACAGATTGGTTTGTAGTAGGTACAAACGATAGATTTCCAACAGAAGAAAGTGAAGTATATGTTAGAATTGTACCATCAAGTGGTTCAGTACCATCTTAAAATATTTATAGTAAGGAGAAAGAAGAAACATGGCAATTTCGGTTAATGAACAAATAGTATTAAATTCATCCTTTACAGGCTCTAACGCCTTAGCGGATGTTCAGTTCATCAAAGGTGCATTTAAAGTATTTGCAACCTATGATGATATGACTGATGCTCCTCTTGCATCAATCTCAAATAACCAAATTGTATGGGTAGAATCCCTTGAAGAATTATACCAAGCAACAATAACTCTAGCAAATCCACCAATCTCATTTTCAGATTCAGTATCGTGGAGTACATTTACTGGGTTCGGTTCTGGTGGAGGTGGAGGTAGTGGTGATATTACCGCCGTACTTGCTGGTAATGGTTTAACTGGTGGAGGACCAAGTGGTACTGTAAGTTTAGCAATTGGACAAGGTAATGGTATAATTACTGGTTCTTCTTCTATTTCTGTAAGAGCAGGAAGTGGTATTATAGTAGATGCAAATGGTGTATCATTCAGTACCGGTTCAGTTCATTTTACAGAAGGAGTACAAAAAACAGAAATTGATGGTGGAGATATATAATAGTTCCACCAAAATTTTATATTTATAAGATATAACACTATATAGTGTTTTAGCTGGGCAGATGACCCAAAAATAATAAAGGTTAACGAATAATACATTTAATTAATTAAAAAAAGGAAAAAATAACAAATGGCACAAATTATAAGACACAGAAAAGGAGTCTTGGAAAGTGTTGTATCTGCAACTAAAAGAAAAGCGGAATTGTTAATTGTAACGGGTTCATCTGGAATAACATCTACAAACTCAGATGCTATGATATTCTTTGGTGATGGTACTGACGCTACTCCATCGAATAAAATGCTTTATGGAACAGCAACACCAAACTTAACTGGCGCATCATATAGCACTGCGGTAGATGGAATCCCTTACTATAACACAACCGAAGGAAAACTTTATATTCTTGCTAAAGGTGGGAATATTGAGATTAGTTCAAATACAGACGGGACTGGAATATATTCTGGTTCAGCACAAGTACTGGCAGATTTTCTCTCAGATAACGCAAATGTAGATGTAGGTAGTGGAGATTTTACTACAACTGGTAGTGGTTCTTTTGGTGATATTAATGTAAGTGGTAACGCTACAATTGATGGTAACATCATATTAGGTGGTAACATTAACATTGGTGATGCTAACACAGACACAGTATCTTTTGGTGGTGAGATTTCATCAGACTTCATTCCATCTGCAACAAACACATACGATTTAGGTTCAGCAACCGATAAATTTGCTGAAGTTCATGCAACTACTCTTTTTGGAGCAATTAATGCTACTAATGGTGTAGTTTCTGGTTCACAACAAGTAGTTGGAATATTAAGTGAGTTAAACTCATATACTGCTTCGAATGATACTGACCAAACTGCACAAGATGCTAGATTATCAGCTTTAGAAGTTGAAACTGGTTCAATTGATACTGCTCAAACAGCTCAAGATGCTAGATTATCGGCTTTAGAAGTTGAAACTGGTTCTATTGATACTGCTCAGACAGCTCAAGATACAAGATTAGACCAATTCGCAACTGAAACTGGTTCAATTGATACTGCTCAAAATGCACAAGATGATAGATTAGACCAACTTTCAACTGCAACTGGTTCAATTTCAACTGAACAATCGGCTCAAAATGGTAGATTAAGTAACTTAGAATCAACAACTGCTTCTATTGATACTGCTCAAACTGCACAAGATGGTAGATTAAGTAATATTGAAAGTTTTACTTCATCTATTGATACTACAATTAAATCTAAATTAGATGCTGATACTGTAATTTCAGGTTCATCTCAAGTAATTATTGGAGATGTTGATGGATTTACTGCGTACTCATCATCAGTAGATGCTCGTACAGTTGCATTGGAAGATGCAGTTGGCGAAGGTTCTTCATTAGATTTAAGAATAGATTCATTAGAATCATTTAGTGGTTCTCAAGAAGGTAAAGATGCTACACTTGAAACTTATACTGCTTCAGTAGATGTAAGTTTAACTGAAATCAACACTTATACTTCTTCTTTAAAAACTGCTATCACAGTTAGTGGACAAAACGTAACTGTTGCTGGTAACTTAGAAGTACAAGGAACAACTACAACTGTTGATTCAACTACTGTTAATATTGGTGATAACATCATCGAATTAAATGGTAGTGGAGCCGTACTTGGTGGTATGTATGTTGGGGATGTAACTTCTCCAGGATTATCATCGGGTTCATTATTATGGGATGGTACTAACAACTATTGGATTGCAGGAGCAAGTGGTTCAGAATCTAAAGTACTTTTAGCAGATGGTGACGATGTAGTTTCTGGTTCAGCTCAAGTAGTTGATATGTTAGATGAATTAAATGCATATACTGCATCTAATGATACTGACCAAACAGCTCAAGATGCTAGATTATCAGCTTTAGAAGTTGAAACTGGTTCAATTGATACTGCTCAATCTTTACAAAACTCAAGATTAGATTTAATCGAAACCGCAACTGGTTCACTTGAAACTGAACAAAGTGCTCAAGGTGGTAGATTAAATAACTTAGAATCAACAACTGCTTCTTTAGTAACTGAACAATCAACTCAAAATGATAGATTAGACCAACTTTCAACTGAAACTGGTTCTATTGATACTGCACAAAATGCTCAAGATAGTAGATTAGACCAACTTTCAACTGAAACTGGTTCTATTGATACTGCTCAGACAGCTCAAGATGCTAGATTATCGGCTTTAGAAACTGAAACTGGTTCTATTGATACTGCTCAGACAGCTCAAGATGGTAGATTAAGTGAAATTGAAACATTCACTGCATCTCTTGATACAACTTTTGAAGAAAAATCAAGTGCATCTCATACTTTAGTAAGTGGTTCATCACAAGTAACAAGTGGAGCGGCTTCTGGTGAAGTTCTTTACAAAAATGCTGGTGATAATACAATTGATGGTTCAGCTATCTATTCAGATGGAACTGATTTAATCTCAATTGGTACTGCAACTGGTAACGTTGGTGATTTAGCAAGTGGTAATCAGTTATCACTTTATGGTTCATCAATTTCAGGTCTTTTATCTTTCGATATTAGTGGTACTTCAAAATCTTTTGATTATGTATCATCTGATTTTAGATATGTTGATACAAATTCTGGTGTAGGTATTGTACTTAAACCAAACGCAGATGCTAACAAAGCATGGATTATTGATACAGATGGAGATTTAGTTTCTAACTCAAATAATGCTTCAGTAACAGGTAGTATTTATGCTGCTAACGTTGTTGCAAGAGGAGATATAAGTGGTTCAAATTTATTACTAACTGGAAATGCAAACATTGATGGTAACATCGTAATAGGTGGTAACATTACTATTGGTGATGCTGGAACAGATTCACTTACTATTAACGCAGATATTGAATCTGATATCAGACCAAATGCAGATAACACTTATGATTTAGGTGCAAGCGGTTTAAGATATGCTGAGATTCATGGTACTACTATTTTTGGAGCAATAAATGCTACAAATGGTGTAATTAGTGGTTCAGCACAATTACTTAACGTAGCAACCGATTTCGGAACTGGTAGAGTAAGTGGTGAAGATATTGGTGATTTAGCAGGAACTTCAACATTTACTGGTTCATTCGTAGGAGACGGTTCAGGTATTACTGGCCTTTCAACTACAATTTCAGTAAGTGGTTCGGATGGTTCTAATGATACTGTATCTTTATTAGATGGAGCAATTACATTTGATGGTGGCACTGGTGTATCAACAGCAGTTGCAACTGATACTGTAACTATTTCAGTACAAGATTCTTCAACATCTGCTAAAGGTATCGCTTCATTCTCATCTGATGACTTCTCAGTTTCAAGTGGTGATGTAACCCTTAAAGCTGGAAATGGTGTAGATTCAAGTGGTGGTGTAAGAGGTGCAAACCTTAACGCTGATACGGCTGGTGATGGTTTAACTTATTCACTATCTAATCAACAACTTGATGTAGATTATGGTTCAACTGCAAACACTGCTGTTGAAGGTAATACTACTGCTACTTTCACAGGTACTGCAAATGAAATTACTGTATCTGATTCAAGTGCACAAGCACTTGGTGGTGGAATCGCAGTAACTATTAGTTTACCTGATGATGTAACAATTGGTAATGACTTAACAGTTACTACTGATGCATCTGTTGGTGGAAACCTTTCTGTAACTGGAAACCTTTCAGTATTAGGTACAACTACAACTATTGATTCAACTACTGTTAACATCGGTGATAACGTATTAGAACTTAACTATGGTGGTGCACAAGACACAGCCGGATTATTAGTTACTGATACAACTTCACCAACTACAGCTTCAGGTTCATTATTGTGGGATGGTACTAATGATTATTGGAAAGCTGGAGCTCTTGGAAGTGAGAAGGAAATAGCATTATTAAATGCTGCTCCTACTACTAACACAGTTCTTAAAGCTGATTCTAATGGTTTATTAGTTGATTCTGTACTAACTGATGATGGTACTGATGCTACATTTAGTGGTGATGTTATCGTTTCAGGACTTTCAGTAGGTTCAAATGGTGGTTTCCTTTATGTGGATACATCAAACCAACTTAATTCCGCTACAGCAACTAACGCTGGAGATGTAATTCAATGGGATGGTTCATCATTCGTTGCAAGTAACGAACTCGATGGAGGTACATTCTAAGAATATACTGATATTTAAAAACAAAACCCTCACAGAAATGTGGGGGTTTTTTTATATCTTTTTTTATTCTTATACTTATATTAGTAATGGTGTGTTCCGAAAAAAATCAATTATTCAATTCATCAATATTTATATGTAATCAAATAGGAAAACATAAATGGCTGGAATATTACAACTAAGAAGAGGGCTAAAATCAACATATATCTCAGAAGGTACAAATCTTGCTGAGGCATTTTTTGTTACAACTGCAGAAAGCGGTTCAATATCAAAGAATACTTTAATAGTAGGTGTTAGTGGTTCAGAGGGTAACGATGTTGTTACCTTAGCAAAACTTTCATTAGCAAACAAAGACAATACTTATGCAGATTATAACTCAGGCTCGTTTTGGATAACGGGTGATTATACTGGTTCAAATGCATTAATTTTAGATAACTTAATCGTAAGTGGGTCTACCTTCGTAGAAGGAGATTTACACTTAGAAGGACACCTATATTTAGGTTCGGGTTCAGATGATGATGTGGTACGAGTACAATCAGAATTTAGTGGTTCAATTATACCCGATAATGATTTAACTGGTTCATCATCAACCGATGCTACAATAGGATACTTTGATTTAGGTTCAGATTCAAAAAGATTTAAAAACTTATTTTTACAAAAAGATGTAGCAAGTGGAAGTAATGGAGGATTTATTTCAGCATCCCACATTGACTTGACTGGTAATGTTGTAGCAGATAATTTAGGTAGATTTGGAACTTTAAGAGTTGATGATTTAGATGATAATAGAATCTTAGTAACTGCACCATTAGGACAAGTAGAACATGATGATAATCTACAATGGGATGGAAGTGGTATTACTATTATAGGAGATTATTACCAAGCCAAAGCAGGTGCATCATTCCAATTTGATGGTTCTGGTATGGATATTACTGGTTCTATTTCAAATTATCAACTAAGAGTTGATAATGGAATTGTATTTACAAATGAACTAGGAACTTTAAATAACCAATCTACTTTTACTTGGAATGAAGGTACATTATATGTAGATGGTGATATATCAGGCTCAGGTACTTTAGAAATAGATGGTCAAACAACATTAGCATCTTTATTAGTTGAAGATTTAACTGATAACAGAATTTTAATTGCAGGAACAGGTGGTGAAGTAGAAGATGACCAGTACTTTACATATGATGGTAATAGTTTTGAAATAGGTTCAGATGGACACTTTACTGTATTAAGAGCAAGTGGTAACACTTTTATTAGTGGAGCAGTTCAGATGTTCTCAACACTTGATGTAGATGCACAATCAACACTCGCATCAGTAAACGTAGAAGATTTAACAGATAACAGAGTAGTAATCGTTGGAGCAGGTGGAGAAATAGAAGATGATGGAAACTTTACATTCAATGGTACAGAACTCAATATAGGAACTGGTAACTTTACAGTTCAACAAGGAAGTGGTAATACACAAATATTAGGAACATTAGATGTAGATTCACAATCAACACTATCATCTCTTAATGTACAAGATTTAACAAGTGGTAGAGTAGTACTCGCTGGAACAAGTGGTGAAATCGAAGATAGTGCAAACTTAACATTCGATGGAACAAACCTTACAGTAACAGGTAATACAATTGTTACTGGTAACCTAACAATAGAAGGTACTCAAACACAACTTAATACTTCTATACTTAATGTAGAAGATAAAAATATTTTAATTGCAAGTGGAGCAGCAGATGCTACCGCAGCAAATGGTGGTGGAATTACAATCGATGGAGCAGCTGCTACTCTTTTATATGGTTCATCTGATGATTCATTCACCTTTAACAAATTATTAAAAGTAAATGGTAACATTAGTGGTTCTTCATTTAATGGAACAACTTTACTTTCTTCATCAAACGAAAACTTCGCAGATTACTCACAATCAGTAGATTCAAGATTAGATGAAATAGAAGGACCGATGAGTACTTCACTTGATTCGAGATTGATAGAAATATTCGCAACAGGTTCAGACCATGAAACAAGAATTGATGAAATTGAAACAACTTTCTCAAGTTCGGTAGATTCAAGAATCAGTTCTAATGATTCTGATATCATTTCTCTTGGTACTACAAATAACACACAAAATACTAATATAGGTAATTTACAGTTAACTGGTTCAGACCATGAAACAAGATTAGATTTACAAGAATCTTATAGTTCATCATTCACATCAAATGATTTAGATATGAATGGTAACAAAGTTCTCTTTGGTAACGTTTACTCAACTGAAGGTGATTTACCAGCAGCAGGAACTTATCATGGTATGTTCGCTCATGTACATGGAACTGGTAAAGGATATTTTGCTCATGGTGGTAATTGGATTCCTTTATTAAACGAAAGTACCTTTACAACAGATTCAGCATCGTTTGATTCGAGAATCTTAGAATCATTCTCAACTGCATCAGACCATGAAACTAGATTAGATTCACAAGAATCATTTAGTTCATCTATTGATACTACAATAAAAACAAAATTAGATACAGAAGCAATAGTAAGTGGTTCTGAATTTACAGGTTCAGTTAATATAACAGATACTATTAATTTAACTGCACAAGACCCATTGCCAAGTGGTAATGTTGGTGATTTGGCAGTTTCTGGTTCTAATCTGTTTTTCTACAATGGAGCATGGACTCAGGTAGTATAAACTATAAATCTGAAAGATAATAAATGGCAGCAATACTACAATTTAGGCAAGGGAGTAAGACGAGTTTTATCTCATCAGGCCCTTATATCTCCGAACCATTTTTTGATACTGATACAAATATCATTCATATCGGAATTAGTGGTTCTTCTTCCATTACTCTTACCAAATTAGAAGATATCAATAGTGGTTCTTTTTCTGTAAGTGGTGATATTAGTGGTTCTAATTTATATCTTAGTGGAGATTTAACTGCCTCAAATGCCACTCTAGGTGGTGATATCACAATTGGTGGTAATATTATCTTAGGTGATAGCGTTACTGATGATATCACAATATCAGGTCAACTTGATTCTAATTTAATTCCAAAAACAGATAATACACATGATTTAGGTTCAACTACAAAAAAGTGGGCTCATCTTCATGTAGTTAGTGGTTCTATTGATTCAATAGATTTAATATCAAATTTACCAAGTGGAGTAATTTCAGGTTCTTCTCAATTACCAAGTGGTATTGTAAGTGGAAGTGAACAATTACCAAGTGGAATTATTAGTGGAAGTGAACAATTACCATCGTCAATCGTATCATCATCTCAGCAAGTAGTAAACTTTCTACCCGATGGAACAATAAGTGGTTCAGAACAATTACCAAGTGGAATCATAAGTGGTAGTGAACAATTACCAAGTGGAGTAGTAAGTGGTTCAACTCAAATAACAGATGGTAGTGGTTTAGTTTCATCATCTCAACAAATTGATGCAGGTTTAGTAGCCAACTTTGATTTAGAAGTAAAAAATAAAATGAACCTCGATGGAGTAATAAGTGGTTCAGGACAATTACCAAGTGGAGTAGTAAGTGGTTCTCAACAAATAATAGATTCACTACCAACTGATACAGTTAGTGGTTCTCAGCAAATAATAGATTCACTACCAACCGATACAGTTAGTGGTTCTTCACAAATATCAGAATTAACCCACATACACTCATTTACATCATCATATAATGATGCTATTTCATTAAATGGAGATGATGTTACTATAATAGGAGATTTAACAGTACAAGGTACTCAAACACAACTTAATACTGCAACTCTTAACATAGAAGATAAAAATTTATTAATAGCAAGTGGAGCAGTTGATTCATCAGCAGCAAATGGAGCAGGTATAACAATCGATGGTGCTAATAAATCTTTAGAATGGGAACATGGTACATCACAATTTGTATTTGATGCACAAGTAAGTTCTTCGATAGGATTTAAGGGAGATGGTTCAAATCTTACAGATGTAACTGCAGAGGAAATTGAATATACCAATATTTTAAATAAACCAACTCTTGTAAGTGGTTCAGACCAAGTATTGGGTGGTACAAATATAGTATCATCATCACAACAAGTAACAGACTTTTTACCAAGTGGTACTATAAGTGGTTCAATACAAGTATTAGGAGGAACAGATATTATTTCATCTTCTAATCAAGTAGTTGATTTTTTACCAAGTGGAACTATTTCTGGCTCTATACAAATAACAAATATTTTAGAATCAACATCACCTGGTTTGGTAAGTGGTTCAGACCAAGTAACATCATCTTTAGATTTAAGATATTTAGAAATTAATGGAGATAATGTTCTTTCATCATCAATTGAAAACTTTACAGATTATTCAGAATCAGTTGATTTACGATTAGAAAACACTTTACAAAGTGGTTCTGCAACATCTCAATCATTACATAATTTAGTTGGAAACTTTCCAACAAGTGGTTCATTAGGAACTGCAGCATTTTATAACGTTTCATCATCTTTAGCAGATGACCCAAATGTAATTCCAAACGTAAAAGCAGTTTACGATTATATCAACAATACAATTGGAGCAGCAGATATTACTGGTGTTTCTGCATCACTTGGTTTAAATGGTGGTGGTGATAATGGGTATGTATCATTAAGTTTAGATACTGCATCTGCACACTTTCAAGCAGGTGTTGAATTATATTCATCAACTTTACCAAGTGGAGTAATAAGTGGTTCTTCTCAATTACCAAGTGGAATTATTAGTGGTTCTTCTCAATTACCAAGTGGAATTATTAGTGGTTCTTCTCAATTACCAAGTGGAATTATTAGTGGTTCAGCAATTACAACAGATGGAACTGATTTAGTTGCAATTGGAACTTCTACTTCTAACGTTGGTGATTTAGAAAGTGGTAATCAGTTATCACTTTATGGTTCATCAGTTTCAGGTCTTTTATCTTTTGATATTGCTGGTACATTTAAATCTTTTGATTATGTATCATCTGATTTTAGATATGTTGATACTAACGCGGGTGTAGGTATTGTACTTAAACCAAACGCAGATGCAGGTAAAGCATGGGTTATTGATACAGATGGAGATTTAGTTTCTAACTCAAGTAATGCTTCAGTAACAGGTAGTATCTATGGTGCAAATATTATTGCAAGAGGAGATTTAAGTGGTTCAAATTTATTACTAACTGGTAATATTACAGTTGATGGTACAGTAGATGGAATTGATATTGCAACAGATGTAGCAGCAAACACATTAAAGACTGGATATGCTGATTCACTTGTAAAAACAAAATTAGATGCAGATGGTGTAATTAGTGGTTCAGACCAAGTATTGGGTGGTACAAATATAGTATCATCTTCTAATCAAATAAGACCTCTTTTACCAAGTGGTACTATAAGTGGTTCAGACCAAATATCTGCATCATTAGATACAAGGTATGTAAATTTAACTGGTAATGAAACTATTGAAGGTAACAAAACATTCGATGATAATATAATAGTAGAAGGTAACTTAACTGTAAACGGAACTACAACTAGTGTAAATTCAAATACAGTTAACATTGGTGATAATATTATAGTTCTTAACTCCGATGAAACAGGTACCCCTTCTCAAGATGGTGGTATTGATATCAACAGAGGAACTGAAACTGATGCTCGAATCATGTGGGATGAGAGTGAAGATTATTGGTCTGCAGGTTTAGTAGGAGCAGAATCAAAAATATTAACTGATTCAAATGTAGATTATTATACTAATGCCGATAACACTACTCACTTAAATTCACTAGAAGTTTTAAGTGGTTCAATATCTACAGCACAAGTAACTGAAATCAGTAATTTAGATGCTAATGAAGGTGCACAATTAGAGAACATTGATTCAGTAACAATCTCAAATACTCAATGGGGTTACTTAGGTTCATCTGACCAAGGAATTGCTAGTGGTGATGATGTAACATTCGGAACAGTAAGAGTAGATGACCCAACTGCTTCAACTTCTAAAACAACCGGAGCATTAATCGTAGATGGTGGTGCTGGTATTTTCGGAGCATTAAATGTAGGAGGCGATATTGTGGCATATGCATCCTCAGATAGAAGATTAAAAGATGAAATTATACCAATTTCTAACCCATTAGAAAAAATAAATTCAATTGGAGGGTATAGTTTTGTATGGAATACTCAAAAACAGAATATTTATAAAGGTAAAGATTATGGAGTTGTAGCTCAAGAAATCGAAGAAATACTACCAGAATTGGTTGATACGAGAGAAAATGGATACAAAGCTGTAAAATATGACAAGTTAGTATCACTTCTTATTGAAGGCATTAAAGAACTTTCTTCAGAAGTAAAAGAATTAAAAGAAAAACTTAATAGGGAATAAAAAAAATGGCTCAAATAATTAGATTAAAAAGAAGTACTTCCGCAGGTAGTGCTCCAACTACTTCCGACTTATCAATCGGAGAATTAGCAATCAACGTTCATGATGGTAAGGTATTCTTAAGAAGAAGTGGTTCGGTTGATGATATTAGAACAGTTTTAACAAATGAGTACACTGGTTCAGTAGATATCACAGGTTCATTAACCGCAACTGAATTTATTGGAGATGGTTCAGGACTTACTAATCTTACAATTGCACAAACTGCAACTGTAAAACAAGTATTTGAAGGAACTACTTGGAGTATTAATCACAACTTAGATACTTTAAATCCAATAGCACAAGCATATGATTCTGCTGGATATCAAATTATTCCACAAACAGTTCGTATTGTAGATGAAGATAATATGCAGATGACATTCCCTGCATCTGTTAGTGGTTCTGCAGTAGTTGCTAAAGGTGGTCACATAGTTAGTGGTTCAGTAGATGCAGATAACATTAGTGGATTCGATGAAAAAACAACAACTCTATTAGATGGATTAGGTGTAGTTAGTGGTTCAGAACAAGTTACCTTAACAGGTGATGTAACTGGAACTGCAGCATCATCTTCAATTGCATCAATTGATGGTGGAGATATATAAAAGAGTTATAATACAATATTTATAAAGTAGAAACAAATTAAAAATAGGATAATAAAAAAATGATAATACACAGTCCCATAATTTCAGGTTCGTTAACATTCGCAGATGGAGCAACCGTAACATATCCAGATGGTGGTAACTATTCTGGTTCCTTTAGTGGTTCAATTCAAGTACACAACGTACAATCAGACTTAATTCCAGATGCATCAGGTGCATACGATTTGGGTTCTGAAGCGTTCCCTTTCCAAGACCTTTGGTTAGTTGGTAGTACTCTTAACATTGGTGGAATAGGAATAGGAGCAGCATCAGCGGGTCTTAGTTTCACTAAAAAAACAGATGGCACACCAGCAGATATTGGTGCTAAATCAATTAGTATTGGTGGTATAGGAGTATCTGGTAATAAAAAATTCAAACTGAATGATAACAACAAAGTAACTTTATTAGATGCAAATGATGATGTTGATACAATTGAAGTAAAAGAAATTATTCTTAAAGATATTTCTGGTAATGGTAAAAACACTAAACTGAAGAATGATGGTGGTACATTTACTACATCTGAGGTAGATGATGATGATACTGAAACAGCAGCAAACTCGGAAGGTTCATTATCCGGTTCCTTCACTGGTTCTATCCAAGATGCAGAATTTAATGGTGATGCTACTTTCAATAACGGAGTGAATGTAACTGGTACTTCAGCACTTGGAACAACAAATGTTTCTGGTCTTGCTTCCTTAGATGGTGGTATTGATGTAGATGGAGCATTTACAGTTGCTGATTCAACTGGTAACGTATCAACAAGTGGTACACTTGGTGTAACTGGTCTTTCATCATTAGGAGCAGTATCCGCATCAGCAATGGATGTAGCAGGTCATATCCTTCCTGCAACACATAACACATACGATTTAGGTTCAACTACAAGATTCTGGAGAGACCTTTACTTATCTTCAGGTTCATTATACATTAATGGTATTCAAGTATTATCAACAGATGGTACTGATTTAACATTCCAAACAGATGCTGGTGAATCAGTAAAAATCTTAGAGACAGGTAATGATACTATTACCTTAGAAACAGTAAATGGTGATATTACACTTACCGCTACTGGTACTGGTAATATTGAATTAGATGCACCTGTACAAATAGCAGCTGGTAAAAACATTTTATCTTCTGATGGAAACGCAATTTCATTCGCAAGTGATATAGATTTAGGTTCAAATGATGTATTTGCAGCAAACTTAGATGGTATAATTTCTGGTTCATCTCAAGTAGTATTACAAGATGCTGATAAAACAGGATTTACAGGAGCAAGTTCAATCACAACATTAGGTACAATTACTGCCGGTGTATGGAATGGTACTGCAATCGCAAATGCTAATTTAGCAAATGATGGTATTACTATTGATAGTGTTGATATCTCACTAGGAGGTTCAGTAACAACTTTACAATTAGGTTCAACTTCATCAACTGCACTTGCTGGAGATACAACAGTAGATGATGTATCTATCGCAAACTTAAAAACAAGATTAGCTGGTGGATTTGCTTCTAACGCAGTACAAATTGGTGATTCAACTGATACTGTTACAATTGCTGGAAATGCAATCGTTAGTGGTAACTTAACTGTAAGTGGAACAACAACTTCTGTAAACTCAAACGAAGTTAACATTGGAGATAACGTTATTGTACTTAACTCTGATGAGACAGGAACACCTTCACAAAATGCGGGTATTGAAATTGAAAGAGGAACTGTAACTAATGCAACTATCCTTTGGGATGAATCTAACGATTATTGGGTTTCAGGCCTTGCAGGTGCTGAAGAAAGAATCGTAGTTGGAGCAGGTAACACATCTATTACAACATTAGGTACAATTACAACTGGTGTTTGGAATGGTACGGCAATTACAAACTCTTATATTGGAGCAGATGCAATTGATGGTACTAAAATCTCAGATGATTCAATTAATTCAGAACACTATGTAGATGGTTCTATTGATACTGCTCACATTGGTGACTTACAAGTTACAGGCGGAAAAATTGCTGCAGATGCAATAACTGCGGCTAAAATTGCTGATAATGCAATTGATTCAGAACACTATACAGATGGTTCTATTGATAGAATACATTTGGCAGCAGATATTATAGATGCAACCAAAATCGAAGATGATGCGATTCAATCAGAACATTATGCAGCAGGTAGTGTTGACACAACTGCACTTGGTGCGGATGCAGTAACATCTGCAAAAATAGCTGATAACGCAATTGATTCAGAACACTATACAAATGGTTCTATTGATACTATACACATTGGTGATTTACAAATTACAACTGCTAAAATTGCAGCAGATGCAGTGACTGGAGCAAAAATTGCTGATAACGCAATTAATTCAGAACACTATACAGATGGTAGTATTGATAATGTACACTTAGCAGCTGATTCAGTAAATGGAGCAAAAATAGCTGATGATTCAATTAATTCAGAACACTATGTAGATGGTTCTATTGATAATGCACACTTAGCAACTGATTCAGTAAATGGAGCTAAAATAGCTGATGATTCGATTGATTCAGAACACTATGTAGATGGTAGTATAGATGCAGCTCACCTAGCTAGTAATTCAGTAACAACTGTTAAAATAGCAGATGATGCAGTAACTTCAGCAAAACTTGCAGGTTCTTATACTGGAACATGGGCAGTGACTGGAGCAATTACCGCAACTGGTGATATTACAGCATATGCATCTTCTGATGAGAGATTAAAGGACAACATTCAAAATATCGAAAATCCAATTGAAAAAGTACAATCACTTAAAGGTGTTACTTGGGATTGGAATGATAATTCATCTGATGTACAAAAATCACTACCAAATGTAGGGGTTATCGCACAAGATGTAGAGAAAGTTCTTCCTCAGTTGGTTAGAGAAAATGAAGGTGGATATAAGGCAGTTGACTATGATAAACTTGTAGGACTTCTTATTGAGGCAGTTAAAGACCAACAATCTCAGATTGATGAGTTAAAGAGTAAATTAGGTTAAAATAAAGGTAAATTTAACCCCTCCTCGGAGGGGTTTAATCCTTATATAAGGATTTTTCTATTTATCGAGTAATTATATAATGAAAACGATAAGTCATAAATATGGCACAGACAATCAAGTTAAAAAGAACCGCGGTACAGGGTAAAATCCCTACAACCTCTAATTTAGATTTAGGGGAATTGGCAATTAATACCTATGATGGTAGGATATTTTTTGAAAAAGATGTAGATGGGACTCTATCTATACAAGAGATACTTACCACAAATTCACAAAATTCAGGTTCATTTAACTTAACTGGTGCTATATCGGCTTCTTCATTAAGTATTTCCGGTGATACTACAATAGATGGAAATCTTACTCTTGGTGGTAACATCACAATAGGAGATTCAACAAGTGATTCTATTTCAGTATCAGCAGATTTCTCTTCATCATTAATACCAGATAGTGGTTCAACTTATGATTTAGGTTCTTCTTCAAAACCTTGGAATGAAGTTCACTCAACAGCTCTTTATGGTGATGGTTCTAACATTACCAACATTACAGTAGATGCTGCAGCAACTGTATCATCTACATTCACAAATTCATCTTCTGTAACGATTTCTCATAACTTTAACACGAGAAATATTCTTGTTGCAGTATATGATAACCAAAATAATCAAATACTTCCTCAGAACGTAAATACTTCTAATTTAGACCAAGTAGTAATTACTCTTTCATCTGCACAATCAGGTACAGTAGTAGTTGCAAAAGGTGGTCATATTATTAGTGGTTCTGCAGATGATTCTAATAAGTTAAATGGAGAACTTGCTTCACATTATTTAGATTATACCAACTTTACAAACATTCCAAGTGGAATAGTTAGTGGTTCTTCACAAACAATAGCAAATTTACCAACTGGTGTAGTTTCTGGTTCACAATCAGATGCAAGAGGACAGTTAGGATTAGATACGGGTGATTCTCCAACATTTACTGATTTAACATTATCAGGTGATTTAGTAGTACAAGGTACAACTACAACTCTTAATACTACAACATTTAATGTAGAAGATAATATAATAGAACTTAATTATGGTGGAACTGCAACTGAAAGTGGTTTATTTGTAAAAGATTCAACTGGTGGTTCAACTACAAGTGGTTCTCTTTTATGGGATGCTACAAATGATTATTGGAAAGCAGGAATAAGTGGTTCGGAATCAAAAGTTCTTTTAGCAAATGGAGATAGTATAGTATCTTCTTCAGCACAAACAATATTACACTTGGGTGGAACTGATATAATTTCAGGTTCATCACAATTAGATGGTACAACAATCGGAGCAAGTTCTGATATTGTAGCAAGTGGTTCTTTTAGTGGTTCATATAAAGGAGATGGTAGTGGATTGACTGGGATTCAAGTTGACCAAGTTGTATCAGTAACTGCATCTTTTGATAATCAATCAACAGTAAATGTATCACATAATTTTGATAGTTACAACGTAATAGTTTCTACATACGATACAAATTATAATCAACTTATACCACAAACAGTATCATTAACTAATACGAATACATTACAAGTTGTTTTATCAGCTGCTCACTCTGGTCATGTTGTTGTAGCAAAAGGTGGTCACGTTGTAAGTGGTTCTGCAAATGATGCAAATCAATTAAATGGAGAAGCTGGTTCTTATTATTTAGATTATGATAATTTTACAAACATTCCAAGTGGAATCGTATCTCAATCAGCACAAACAGTTGCACACCTCTCAAATCAAGATATAGATTTAGGAACTGGTGATATAACTGCAACAACAGGTTCATTCGATATAATCGATTTAGATAGATTATCTCTAACTTCAACACAAACAACAATACCACCTTTACAGCTTACTGCAAACTCTTTAAATGATGGAGTAGGTGCTTTAAGAATAGATGGTTCTCAAGCAGATATATTCCTTAACCCATCTACTGCTACTCATACTACTGTAACTTTTGCAGTAAATAATGACCAAAGGTTAGCATTTGGTATGGATAATAATAGTGATTTTTACATCACACGAAGAACTGGTGGAGTTTGGTATGATGATACTCTAGTATTAGATAGAAATACAGGTGAAGTTACTTTAGGATATGATTTAACTGTAAATGGAAACATAAATGCAACAAATGGTATTATAAGTGGTTCTTCACAAATAACAGATTTAACCACTTATAAAGAAACAGTTAGTGGAGCATCATTCTACAATATAACTCATAGTTTAGATGAATCATATCCATTTGTACAAGCATGGAATACTTCTAATGATACACAAGAACAACCATTAGATATTGAATCAGTAAATTCAAATGTTATAACAGTTTCCTTCTCAGCAAATTTCTCAGGAAAAATAATAGTAAAAAAATAAAATATGTATGATGTCTATTATACAACAGGTGGAGGTCCTTGGGTAAACGCAGGAACTGATACATGGGTTAATATTTGGTTAGAAGAAATCGCACCAAAATTAAAAGTAAAACCAGTCCTTCTTATACACAGAAACAAACCAAGAAACTTTAACGAATATGATTATGAATTTCCAATAGAAACCCATTGGCATGGTGATGATTTAAGAAAGTTTGAAAAAATTGTTAAGGATTGTAGAAGAATACACATATTACATGGACATTATACTCCAATGAAAGTGTTAGTAGATAATAAAAAGAAAATCTATTCAAATGTTTTACATAACTCAGTAGACCATATTATTAAAAACGCACTTGGTAGTGACCAAGATTTTGGACACCATCCTTACATTGATGCAGCATGGGAAGAAGATGTAAATAAATGGTCAAAGAAATCTATATGGATTGGGTTGTATAAGATTAAGTACGAAAACGAGAACATACCAAACTTTTATGAGTTTAAACATAACCTTCCTTTATCATATTCTAATAATTTAGGATTTGCAGCAAGAAGTGAAGGTAGAAAAAATCCACATTTCTTAGATGGTAAAAAAGCATATGTTTTTACTGATTCGGTACAATTTAATGGAATATTCAAACAAGGATTTAACATGGATACTACCAAAATGAGAATTTATCATTATAAACCAGAATTTGGTGAAAAGTTTTATAATATGAGTTGGGGAATATCTCATTCTTGTTTTACATACGAACCATTTGGATATTCAATATTCCAAGCAGTAGATTGGGGAAAATTACCTATTTTACATACATCTTGGTGTAAAGATTTGGAGTATCCATATAGAGCAACGTTTAAAAAAGATTTTGATGATATTTATAATAGGTTACTAGAAACCTCTTATGAAGAAAAAAATAAGTGGTTTTTACACCTTAAAAAATATATGATTAATAATTTTACCAACAAAGATAAGTGGGTAAATGAATTACTTAATATTTATAATATATAATTAGGAGAAAAATATGCCATCATTAAGTTCAGGAGATACGCTATCATTAAACAACTTAGGTTTAGCTACTGATACCGCGACAAAATCAATATCTTCTATTGTGGGGGGAAGTCCCTCGGCAGGAGATAACATTAGTTTTTCATCGTTCGCAATCGATTCGGTTGGTTCAATTAGTGGATATACTTATGGAGTAGAAGATACTTCAGAAGATTATACTCTAACTTTTAGTGGTGCAGGAACACGTCATGGTACTACGATAGCAACTACCGCAACAAACTTCACATGGAGTAGTTCAAATGGTACAATGATATCGATAGGTGGTTCAGAACATAAGACAGCAACGATAACTTATGGAGAGAATGGAGATAACTCCTTACAATCTGTATTACAGGCTATTGGAGGTGCATACACCTTGACTTGTAATTATGATGAACCTTACAATGACCACATTGGTGGAGTTGGTGCTGGATTTATGGGACAGGATAGAAATAAATCTATATATGTTGTAGATTCTTATGATGGAAACGCAGCAGCACTTTGTTTAACTGCGGATTCACCAATTCTTTTAGCAGATGGTACAATTGTAGATGCAGGTGATTTAGAAGAAGGTGATGTATTAAAAGGATATGCACTTGCAGGTTTAGATGAAGATTCAGATGGAACTTTTCTTGATTGGTCTAATTCAGAACTTGGTGAAGTTGCAAAAGATGTAACAATAGTAAACCTTACTTATTCTTTCGCATCAAGATACTATAATGTTAACGATGGGGAAATTACTGGTACTTCAGAACACCCAATGTTAGTGAAAGATTCAGCAGATAACTTATTCAAATTTAAAGAACTAAGAAATTTACTAGTTGGTGATAAATTAATCAAATCAGATAATGGTAGTATTGTTGAAGTAAATGTAGATTCAGTAACAACATCTGATAGTACAGTAGAAATTGTATCAATAGATGTTGAAGAACAAGATACATACTTAGTAAATGGATATATTACACACAACAAAGGTGGTAATTCATTTAGTCAATTTTCAGGACCTGCAGCACCAGCTAACTTAGCATATAATAACCCAGCTGGAGCACAAAACTCAACATTGACTTGGGATGAACCAACTTCAACAGGTACTGAGGGTATAACTGAGTATCAATTACAAGTTGATGATTCTAATGGATTTGGTTCGTTAGATTCAACTCATAGTGGTACTTATAGTACAAGAACACTTAATGTATCTGGTCTTTCAACTGGTACATGGTATGCAAGAGTAAGAGCAAGAGAAAGTGGTGTGTGGGGAGCATATTCATCCGCACTTGAGTTCTCTCATACATTTGAAAATTAATGAATAAAAAATTACGTTTTGTAAAAAACTATATATTTATATATATTGATAACAATAATTAATAAATTTTACAAAAATGGCAGAAGCAATTAAGTTTACAGCAGAAGAAATTCAATCAATTAACGATTTACGTCAAGAGGTAGGTTCTATTTTTACTAAATTAGGACAACTTTCTATACAAAAGCAAAGAGCAATTAACGATTTAGATAATGCTCAGGCTAAATTAATAGAAGAACACCAATCTCTTGTAATAAAAGAACAAGAATTGTTCAAAGGATTGAATGAAAAATATGGAGATGGTAACTTTGACCCTACAAGTGGTGAATTTACTCCATCTACAAAAGAAGAAACAGCTAAAGTAGAAGGATAGAATTAATCTTTTGATTTAGTTAGTTATACTTATATAAGAGTATATTATACAAAAAAATTAACAAGGAGTAATATAAAATGGCAGAAAAGATTGTATCACCTGGTGTATTTACGAGAGAAAATGACCTTTCTTTCTTATCACAAGGGATTGGAGAAATCGGAGCAGCAATAATTGGACCTTTTCATAAAGGACCTGCTTTCGTTCCAACCGTTGTAAGTACACAATCAGAATTCGAAGAAATATTCGGCACCCCTAATGGAGATTACTATTCAGGGTATACCGTACAAAATTATTTAAGAGAAGCTGGAGTAGCTACTATTGTTCGTGTAGGACATATAGGTGGTTATACTCATGCAGCACCTCTTGGAATTAAATTAAGTGGTGTGGGTACTAAAGATGATAAAATCATCGGTGTACTACATGGAACTGATAACCTTGCAGATGCAGATGGAAACATCACAACTGAATTATTTGCTTCAACAGCAATAGACGCACAACCTTCAGCATCAGCATTCTCAATTTCAGGTTCCTTATTAGGAAGTGAAATTTCGGCATCAGTTTTACCAACCGCAGGAAACGATTTATCAGATGTATTTGGAGAAAGTGCATTTGGTGGTAAAAAAGTATATTCATTTAAATATTTTGAAAACGCAGCAACTGATTTTGCAAACCACCTTACTAATAGTGGTTCTCAAGTTTCTTTAGTTGCATTATCAGACCAAGATTTTTCACAAGATACTCAACACGCCTCCACTCCTTGGATACAATCACAGTTGATTTCTGGTGAAAGATATAATCTTTTCAAATTACATACTTTAGGTGATGGTACTTATGCAAACAAAGAATTTAAAGTATCTATCTTTAATGTAAAAGCAGCAGGAACTTCTAACGCATCTGATTATGGAACATTCTCACTTGCAATTAGAGGATATGGTGATACAGATAAGAGAAAAACAGTAATTGAAACATTTAACAACTTATCTATGGACCCTGCTTCACCAAATTACATTAAGAAAGTAATAGGTGACCAAAATATATCAATTGATGCAGTTGGAAAAATGTCAATGGATGGTGATTATGTAAATCGTTCTAAATTTGTTAGAGTTGAAACAGTAACAGAAGGAGCATCTCCTATAACTGCAGTACCATTTGGACATGGTGCTTATACTAACCCAATTTTTGTGGGTGGTTCTGAATCAGATGTACCAGCAGTAATATTCTCTACTGGTTCTGCTAATAACAACGCATCAACATCAGTAAAATATAGTGGTATTGATTTAGAAACTGCATTAGTAAAAATTGATAATTCATCATACCTTTCACCAATACCTGCTTCGGCAACTATCGGTGGAAATACAGTATTTGCATTTGATGCAAATATAAACATTGCAGGTGGTACTAAGAATCACCAAGATGATGGGTACGGTACATTTAACTTTGCTTATACTATATCTACTGCAGATGATGCAGCAACTATCGCTAAAAGACAATTTACAGTAGGATTCCAAGGTGGATTCGATGGTATATCTCCAACAATCAAACCAGCTAAAGCTGATGATGCACAATGGGGAGCAGGAAACTCACAAGGATTTAACTTATCAACTTCAACAGCAAGTGGTTCGGTTGCATATGTAAAAGCAATTAACGCAGTATCTAACCCAGATGATTTCGATATCAACTTGGTATCTGCACCTGGTGTTGTAAGAAGATTACATTCTTATGTATTTGATAAAGTTGTAGATATGGTAGAAGCTAGAGAAGATGCATTCTTCATTGGTGATGTAACTGATAAAGATGATAGTATTGAACAATCAATACAAGAAGGACAGTCAGTAGATTCTAACTATGTGGGTACTTACTACCCATGGGTTAAAACAATTGATTCCAGAACAAATAAACTAACTTCAGTTCCTCCATCAGTATTGATGCCAGGTATCTTTGCTGAAAACGATGCAGTTGCAGCCGAATGGTTTGCACCAGCAGGTTTAAACAGAGGTGGTATTACCGGAGCAGTTTCTGTATTAAACAGATTAACTCACGCTGAGAGAGATACACTATATGAAGGAAAGATTAATCCAATCGCACAATTCCCAGGTGAGGGTATCGTTGCTTTCGGACAGAAAACTCTACAAGATAGAGCATCAGCACTTGATAGAATCAACGTAAGAAGATTATTAATCAAAGTGAAGAAATACATTGCATCTACATCAAGATACCTTGTATTCGAACAAAACACATCTCAAACAAGAGGAAAATTCTTGAATACTGTTAATCCTTATTTAGAAGGAATACAACAAAGACAAGGACTTTACGCTTTTAGAGTAGTAATGGATGAAAGTAATAACACACCAGATGTAATCGATAGAAACATCTTAGCAGGGGCAATTTATTTACAACCTACTAAGACTGCTGAATTCATTGTAATTGATTTCAACATTCTACCGACTGGGGCTTCGTTCTCGGCATAATTAAAAATTAAAAAGAACTATATTTATAGTAGTATATAATAGGAGAAAAACAAAATGGCAGAAGTATTAGAATTTAACGATATGTTCTACACGAACTTCGAACCGAAGATGAAGAACAGATACATCATGGAAATTGATGGTATCGCTTCTTATCTTATCAAAACGGCGAATAGACCTTCTATTCAATTCGAAGTAGTAACACTAGACCACATCAACGTAAAGAGAAAATTAAAAGGTAAAGGTGAATGGCAAGATATTGAAATCACTTTATTTGACCCAATCGTTCCAAGTGGAGCACAACAAGTAATGGAGTGGGTGAGAACTTCACACGAATCTATTACAGGTAGAGATGGATATGCAGATTTCTATAAGAAAGATTTAGATATCTATATGTTAGGACCAGTTGGTGATAAAATTGAAAATTGGAAACTTAAAGGTGCATTTATTAACAATGCAGTATTTAATGATTTGGACTGGGCTTCTAATGACCCATCAGAAATCACTTTAACACTTTCTTACGATTACGCAATCTTAGAATACTAATACTACAATATACTTTTGATACTTCATAAAAGGTTCTCTTAGTGAGAACCTTTTTTTATGCCTTTTTTTTCTAAATTTTTAAAACTTATATATTTATATACGAACATTAAAAACAAATTTTATGGCAAATTATGATTTTCCAACAGAAATCATCTCACTACCCTCACAAGGTAAGTGTTACCCTGAGAGCAATCCTCTCTCGAAGGGAACCGTTGAGATTAAGTATATGACTGCACGTGAAGAAGAAATTCTTGCATCGCAGAATCTAGTGAGAAGGGGGGTAGTGATAGATAAGTTATTCGAATCAATTATAGTTGAGAAGGATATTAATATAGATGATATTGTATTAGGGGATAAAAACGCAATATTATTAGCAACTCGTGTTTTGGGTTATGGGCCAGATTATAAAATACAGCTCACTAACTCAATAGGAGAACAACAAGAGGAAACAGTTGATTTAGGTAAAGTACAAACAAAAGAAATTGACTTTGAGAAACTTTCATTAGAAAACAAGTATGAATTCACTACACCACATGGGGGTAATAAATTAGAGTTTAAAATTCTAACTCATGGTGATGAAAGGAAAATTGATGCTGATATAAAAGCTTTATCAAGGTTAAATAAAGGTAGTGTTTCTGCTGAATTAACAACAAGATATAGATATATGATTCTATCGGTAGATGGTGAATCAGATACTAAAACAATAACTAATTTTATTAACAACAAGTTTATAACTCGTGATACCAAAGCGTTTAGAGAACACATACAAACGATAACACCCGATATCGTTATGGAGTTTGAGTTTATAGATGATGAGACGGGAGAAGGAGAGGTTAGGTCCATTCCCATGGGTGTTGGGTTTTTTTGGCCTACCGAGTAACTACTCAGTTACACTCCATCAACAGATTTTTGAAATATGTTATTATGGTAATGGATTTACTCAAGAAGGAGTTTACAGATTACCAATACATATTAGGAGATTTTACTACCAACAACTTGCAGATGCTAAGAAGAAAGAAAGTAATGAAGTAAAAAAATCTCAAAGACAACAAGGAGGCTCTTCCCCAAAAGGGCCAAATGTAAGAGTGAGGAAATAATTTCCTCACTTTTTTTATGCTCTATATTTATAGTAGTATAATTGGAGAAAATTATGAAAATAACTAAAAAACAATTAAAAGAACTAAAATCCAAACCATACTTTCAAAACGAAGGTATTATAAGTAGATTATTTGCAAGAAAGTTAGGAAAACTATTAAGAAAGGATACTGATTTTAAAAAGGCAGTAGATAATTTGGATAACTCAATGGATATATTGAAAAAACAAATTATAGATGCTGAGAAAAATGGTATCAAGATTCCACCTGGAATGAAAAAATACGCTGGAATGTAATAAATGGCAAAGCAAACAAAAGCACAGTTAGAGAAAGAGTATCAAGATGCTCTAAAAATATCTTCTTCTATGGTTGGTGATTTAACCAAACTATTAGATGACAATACTAGTGCCACAAACAAAAAAACAGCTGCAGAAAAGGGTTATCAAAAATCTCTAAAACAAATGTTAGAAGATAGTGATAAGGCATCTAGTATTCAAGAACGTATTGCTGGTATCGAACAAGAAAAAGAAAAGTTTGCTAAAAATTACTTTGGTAAAAATAAACAAATTGGTCAATTAGCAATTGCAAATCTAAATGTAGAACAAGATAAATTAAAAACTCTTGATATTGTTGACCAAAAAGCTAATGGACTTGCAGATAAACTAAGTTCAGGTCTCGATGGAATGCAATCTAGCTTAAAAAGTATTCCAGTCTTGGGAGGATTATTAGATAGTGTTACTCAAGGTCCTCTTAAATCAATGAAAGGTGCTATATCTGATTCAGCAAAAAGTTTTGTTACCGGATTTGGTGAAGCCGCTAAAGGTAGTAAGGCTGGTATCATGGGATTTGTTAAATCTTCCATAGGAGGATTCAGAGCTATGGGTATCGCAATGTTAACTGGTCCTCAAGCAATTATATTTGGTTTACTTGCAATAATCGCCGCAGGAATTGCTGCATTTGCTAAAATGGAAGCAGGTGCAAAAGCATTTAGGGATGAGACTGGATTACTAAATTCCCAAACCAAACAAATGGAACAGAATATAAATTCTGTTTATATGGAAACTGCAAGTTTGGGTGCATCTATGGAAGATGTTGCAAAAGCAGCAGCTGATTTCACAAACGAATTTGGTGGTATTGAACAACCTGCTGAAAATACAATGAAATCCATGATGGTTCTTAGTAAGAACTTTGGTGTTTCTACACAAGATGCAGCAAAATTAAATAAATCATTCCAAAACATGGGAGGGTTAAGTGAAGAAGTTGCTCAATCTAATTTAGAAGGATTAACACATTTAGCTAAACAAGCGGGTGTAGCTCCTGGTAAGATAATGGCTGATATAGCTGATTCTGCTGAAGATGCGAATGGATTCTTTAGAGGAAATGTACAAGCAATGGGAGCTGCAGCAATAAATGCCGCAAAACTCGGTACATCTCTTAAAGAAGCAGTTAAAGTATCTCGTGGTTTATTGGATTATCAAAATTCAGTAAGTGGTGAAATGGAAGCTAGTGCTATTCTTGGTACAAACCTAAACTTCTCTCAATCTCGTTATCTTGCAGCTCAAGGTGATGTAGTTGGTGCACAGGCATCGATGGTAGAACAACTTAAAAATTCTGTTGATTTACAAAATCTAAGTGTATTTGAACAAGAAGCTCTTGAAAAAGCAACAGGTATGACACTTGGTGAAATGCAAAACATGGCAAGAATCCAAGAATTGGGATTAAGTACTGAAGGTGAAAGAGGAAAACTTTTACAAAAAGCACTTAAAGCTGGAATGGATATCTCTAATATGAGTAAAGAAGAGATAGCTGCAGCAACTGATAAATTAGCATTAGATGAACAAAGACAAGGTAGATTAGAATCAATGGGTAATAAAATGTCTGCATTTGGAAGTACTATTTTACAAGCATTCCTACCAATAGGGGAAGGTCTTATTGCAATCATAGAACCAATATTTTCATTAATTCAATTTACAACCAAATTTTCAATAAGTGCAATCAAGTTACTTGGCGAACAATTCAAAAATATAATGAACATAGTAAAGGGAATTTTTACTCTTGATATGTCCCTAATAGGAGATTCGTTCATGGCAGTTATTAGTGCACCTATTAACTATCTTAGAGACATGTTTCCTAAAACAATGGAATATATTGGAGGTCTTGTAACTGGTATAAAAGATAAATTCACAAAAATGATTCCGAAAGAAACTTTAGATAAAATATCTGGTTCCTTCAAATCCATGAAAGAATCTTGGGAAAAAATAAAAGGAAGTTTAGCAAAATCATTTGAAAAAATTAAAACTGCATTTTTACCTGTAAAAGAAGCTTGGACTAAAATCTTTGGAGAAAGTAAATCTACTTTATTTGATACAATTGGAAAAGTATTTGGATTTGTTGCAGGTGTAGTTGGAAATGTTATTGGTAAGGTCTTTGGAGTAATTGCATCAATCGTAGAAAGAGTTGCAAACGTATTTAGTTTGGTTGCAGAAGTTTTAAATGGTGATATTGGTATTGGTGAAGCACTAATGGGAATTGCTTCAAATTTATTTGAAATAATAATGACTATACCAAGTTTATTGTGGGATGGATTTACTTCTATATTTGGAGGTATAGGTTCATGGTTAAAAGAAAAAATTCTATCAGGACTAGGTTCTGTTGGTAGTTATTTATTTGGAGATGATGAAGAATCATCAACTGAAACTGAAATTAAAACTTCATCAACACCAGCTGACCAATCTGATATCATGAAAGTATCATCTCCTATTGGGGAAACTGAAATGGGAGCAATTACTAAAATGGCTGCAAGTGGTGATATAGTTGGTGCAACAGCAGCAGCAAATGCATCTAACACAGATATGAGTGCAGTAGTGAATGCTATAAAAGAATTAACAACTGTATCCTCATCAAATAAAGATGTTTATATAGATAACGAAAAAATTACATCTCGTATTTCAAAAACACAAGAGAAAAGTAATATTAACCAATTTGGATTAATGGGAGCTTAATTATATGCCAACACTATTAGAACTTTTTAAGAATAAAGATTCGTTTAAGTATGGAACACCTTACTCTGAAGTAAAATCTGATACCGAAACTCTTGTAGAACAAGAAACAAGTGGTATTAGAATTAAATCGTTGGTAGAGATTAACAATCCTCTTATTTATGGAAATGAAGCTGGTAGAATATCATTAAGAAGTACACCTGATTTAGAAAAAATGAAATCTAATACAGGTGGAGAAGGTGGTGATGGTGGTTTAATTGGAAAAGGTTTAAGTAAAATTACTGGTGGAGCTGTATCTTCAATTTCTGATGTTAGAGATAAAGTAAACTCTAAGTTAGGTATACCAGAAAATCTAATACCAACAAAGGTATCTAATAAAGTAATTGAATTAAGAGGTAAAGAACTAACATCTGCAGACCCAATAACACCTGATACTATGGGTAAAAATGGAACTGGTCTTGGTAAGTTCTTAAAAAATAGTGGTGGGGGTAATCCTAAAACAATTGGAAAACAAGCTTTAGGTAATGGTATAGGATTTGCAAAAGATAAACTTAGAGGAGCTTTATTTGGAGAGGCACAAGGTTTAGGAGTTGCACAAAGTACAAAAGAACCTCAAGTTAATTATACAAATAGTAAAACGGGAGAAAGATATTCAGACCAAAAAGAATCTGTTAAAAATGCTAAAGGTGATGAATTATTAGAAGAATTAAAAGAAACTAAATTAGATTTATCTAAAGTATCACCAATATATGGAGTAAAACGAGAATCTAGTGGTAATAAACAAAAAGGAACATTTGGTATAGGAAACAGTGCATTTTCATTTGATTCCGCTAATCCAAAGAGAGGAGAAAAATTACCAACATTCACAGCAAAAGATGGAGAAGGGTATTCTGATTTTATAAAAGATAATGATGATAAAGTAACATTAGCTGAAAGAGGTATTTCAAATAGTGGTGATACTATCGCAATGGGAGACCCATATACTACAACAGTTAATACTGAAAATGGTGAAGTTACTGTTGAAGGATTTTCACCAGTAAAAGATTTGATACCACTATTCATTGGTAGGTATAAATCAACAACATATCCAATGATGGCATTTAGATGTTCAATTACAGGTCTGACTGAAACATCATCACCATCTTGGGCATCAAATAACTTTGTTGGTAATCCTTACAAATATTATATTTTTGAAACAGTAGAAAGAAGTGTATCCTTTAATCTACAAGTATATGCACAGAATCCATTGGAACTTGCAAATAACTGGTCAAAATTATCTAACTTAACTAAGTTATCATATCCTTTGATTGAAAACAATATGGCTCATCCAAACTTTACACAATTCACGTTAGGTGATATGTATAAAGATAAGGTATGTATAATAGAATCTCTTTCTTATACATTTCCTGATAATGGAACATGGGAAACTGATGTAGAAGGATTATTATTACCAAAGTTTATAGATGTTGCTATAACTCTTAAATTTGTTGAAAACATAGAAGATGGTTCTGTTAGAGGATTATATTCGTATCCTAAAAACCTTTCTAGTGAAGGAGACGTTACTTCTCAACATGAAATTTATTCAACACCAAACGTAATTGAATATTTTGTAACAGATGAAAATGGTGAATTAAAATCATCGAGTAAAAGTAGTTACATTGATGCTGGTGTTGGTATTAAAAAAACAATTAAAATTAAAGTATAAAGATGACAGGTAGATATACATTTAATCCAAAAAAGAAATTACCAGATGGTAGAGAAGTATATACATCTAAAATACTTCCTAAGATACCAAAAACTGATGCAGATATTTATGTAGCAGTACAAACTGGTGATAGATTAGATTCAATAGCTCAAGAACATTTAGGTGATGCATCTTTGTGGTGGGTTATAGCAAGTGCTAACCAAATACATGATGCACCGTTTTCCCTACCCGATGGAACTGTTCTTAGAATACCTGCAAACTTAGAAGGATTTTTAAGTAAAGTAGATAACAATCAATAACTATGGGACAATGGCCTCAGTTTTCGTATCCTTACCCTGAGATACTCAATAAGTTAAATGCACGAGGTGGTAACAACTCACCAATGCCATATGCTAATGCAAGTGCTGGTGTAAGTGGTTTAATGCCTTGGATTAGAGTAATTTCCGCATATGGTTGTAATAGTGCAAATTCATCTGATAATGGATTGGTAATGCAATCTAACTATCCTCAAGATGGATTCGAAATAAGATATGGTAATGGTTCTACTGGTACAAGTGGAAAATCTGGTATATGTGGATTTGAGTTAAATATGGAAAAGCCAGTTGAGGTAAAAGGTAGACCAACAAGACCAGGACCAATTATTAGTGGATTATCTGTAAGTGAAGTAGATGTAGGTAGAAAAACTACAAACTTTTCAATTACTTGTTATACATTAGAACATATGGAGAAACTGGCTAAATACTTTTTAGAACCAGGTTTTTATGTTTTAGTAGAATGGGGATGGAACAGTAGAGATGCAAGAAAACAATGGTGTGGAAATGATGATACTGGTGCAATCACTCCTTGTATGATGACAAAATACATTAATCAAAAATATATTTTACAAAAAAGAATAAAATCAAAATTTGATTATGATGCAAGTCTTGGTTTAACTACAAACGGTGGTGTTAAATTTGGAGATAATGAAACTTTTATTTTAGATGTTGAATTAACTTCTCAAGGTGAAGTTGCTGAGTATATGCAAGGACATAAAGGAGCTTCAACATCTGGTAATAAGAATATATCATCAGAACGATTTAATCCTGCTGAAATTGATGAGTTATCTAAAAAAGATGGAGTTGCAAAAGCATTATTCAGACAGATGTTTAATGATTTAAATTCAGAAAAACAAACAACTGAAATTAAAGACTGGGAATCACTTAACATATCACCAAAAATAAAAGATTATGCCTTTATAGAATGGGGTAAAGAAAACGCTGATAATAGATGGGCAGATGAATCGAATTATATCAATATGGATAAAGAGGTTCAAAATTCTATTTTAACCGCTTTAAAAGCAAATGTAAGTATCCAGGCAACCGATGATGAAGATGGAAGTGATTTTGAATTACCAGAAGATAAACCATTATTATCAGAAGATAGATTTATTAGGTTTGAATTGGCCTGTGCTATAGCGAACGCAGATTTTACAGATAAATCATCAACTGCAGATGGAGCTGCATCTACTCCTTGTAGTTCAGAAAAAGCATCTCATATTATTAATATTGATACTTGTATTGTAGGAGCATTTCCACATATGTGGTCTTTGGATAGAAACGTATTATATTTACCAAATCCAAATACTCCTTCGTTTAATATAGAATCTGCATTTAGTGGTAAAGAAGCAGATACCAAATTTATTAATTTAGAAAATTTAGATGCAGATGTAACAAACCTACATCCCACTCCAACTGCAGGTATAAATTGGACTGGAACTCGAAAGAAAAACAATGATGGTTTTGGTGGAGCACCCCATGCTTTTCCTTGTCAATATGATTTAACTCCTGATGATAATAAATGGGAATACGACCCTCAAAGCTCTGTTAAGAGTTATGAAATGAAAAAAGGATATTGGGGATGGTTAAAAAATATGTATATAAATTTTGATTACTTTAACAAAGTAATGAAAACCCCAAACTATACAATAAGAGATGTTCTATATGATTTACTAAATGGTATGAGTTCCGCTGTTAATTCCCATTGGAAATTTCAGATTATAGAAAGACCACATCCAAATACAGGAAAAACAGAATTACAAGTAGTTGATATGAATTTTAGTGGTATAATAAAACATGATGAAAGTAAAATACCAACTTATCAATTAAGAGGAACAACTTCACCTTTTATAGAAGTTGATTTTAATGTTACCACTCCAGCAGCAATGCAAAACAGTATATTACAGAAAAGAGCAAGTAATGATAAAAATGCAGAAGTAATTAAAGAACTTGGAGGATTAATACCAGTAGCAGGTTCAGTATGGTCTAATCCAAGTGATACAGATAAAGATGGTATTCAGCCATTTGATATGGTTGCAACAATTGTAAGTGGTATTAAATTCAAAGAACCTACTGCAAAAAAAGAAGGAACTAGTGAAGGTGAGCAAGAAAAAGATGCAGATGCAATAAAAAAGTCAAACTACGAGTTTTTTGTTGGTAAGGCAGGTGTATTTCCAGCATCTCAAAATAGAAGTGATATGGAGGGTGTAACTGATGCCATAGCAACAGGAAATATAAAAGAAGTATTTAAGGTGGGTACATTTAATGACCCACTTCTTTTGAAACAAGTTTATTTAAAAGATATAGATGCTGAGGGTTGGAGAGATATAAAATCACCTCAAGGTGGTAAAGTAAATGTACCATTTGGAATGGCAGAAGTAAATTTTACAGTTCATGGTATAAGTGGATTTAAAAGAGGAGATACATTACGATTTAATGGATTACCAAAAAACTTTTCATATCCACATACATATGAAGTTACTGGATTAGAACATGAAATAACAACATCTGGGTGGATGACCAAAGTAAAAACTGGTATGAGACCTTATGGTGCAAATACAGCAACTAAATAATGGCAGGTATATTAGATTCATATAATAATTTAAAAAAAGGTAAATTACCTAAAACAAAGGTAAACCTTAGAGCATTTGTTCCAAAACCTACTGCAGAAGATTATCGTAGAGGATATATTCGTAGATTCTTTGCACAACCTTCTAACGATAAATTAGGGGTTGTAACAGAGATTTCTTCTGATGATTATCTTAGAGTATCAACTTCTGCTTTGTATCGTGCTATAACTATTAGATGGAGAATAAGTGGTCCATTAAAAATGATATTTAAGGATGATGGTACTATTGCAGATAAAGGAGTTGAAACTTCTAACAGAAAAGCTATAGAATTAGTATCAAACGAATTACCTGCACTTAAACTTTATTTAGTACATCTTTTACAATTTTACAAAGAATAAATATTTATTATAAATAAAAGTTATATGAGTTATCTTACCGAATTAGAAAAACAACAATTACAATTTGATTGGAGATACAAAGGAGTATCGGTACTTAATTTACTTACAGAAGAAGAAGTAGATGAGTATAATCAAGAATTAGAAAGAATCAGATTAGAAAGACAAGAAGGTGATACAGAAGGAGAATGGGGAGATTATGACCCATTTATGTATCCACATAAACAATCTGAAAAATTAAAAGAACTATTAGTACATCCTAAAGTAATAGAAGCAGCTGAGTTTTTATTGGAGGGTGATATTGTAGGATTACAAACTTGGGCATATTTTAAACCAGCAGGCCAATTAGGTAGGGATATACATCAAAATATATTTTATACTGAATGTCAATCAAATGAAGTTTTAAACGTATCTATTGCTTTAGATAACCATGACCCTAACAATGGTTCTGTTTGGTATTATGAAGGTACTCACAATCTTGGTAGATTACCTATTGAAGTTGATGAAGAAAGAACTAAATCTAATCCAAAAAATTGGAGAAATGAAAGAGGCAAACCTTGTATAATGCCAGAAGGACATACATTTCCTAAAATAGATGGATATTTAAGAAAAGGTCAAATAGCATTTCTACATTCTAATGTAGTACATGGTTCTGATGAAAATACTTCAAATAGATTCAGAAAAGCCTTTTTATGTGGGTATTTACGATGGGGTGCTAAATTTGCATCTGGTAACCATATGAAAAGAGAACCAATCGATGTAGGTTCAGCCAAAATTTCTTAACAAAACTTTAACACTTTTTCTTAGGTTTTATCATTTATTTTTCGTATATTTACTATGTAAATAAGAAAGATATGATTAAAGAAAAACAAACTCAAAACAAAGGACTCGAAATCGATTTAACTGGCCCTGACGGTAATGCATATTACTTGTTAGGAGCTGCTAAAAATCTTGCTAAACAACTTGATTTCGATAGTGATGAAATTCTTAGCGAAATGCAAAGTGGTGATTATGAAAACCTTATTCAGGTATTTGATAAGCACTTCGGAATGTTCGTAACCTTATATAGATAAAAAAAAGTGTTAAAATATTTGGAAAATCCAATTATTTTTCGTATATTTACTATGTAAATGAGTGATAATAAAACAATAAAATTAAACCTTAAAATAAGTAAAATGAGTAAAAAATTCAAATTTCAATTAAGAGGAACTGAGTTCCAACTTCCAATTTCTCAAGTACACGAAGATAAGTACAACAACAATGAAAAGTATATCTACATGAATGCTAAGAGTTGTGCTTCTGTAATCAAACAATATGTTAAAAAAACTTACCCAACTCTAAAAGTATGGGCTACTTCTGATGTTTATAGTGGTGGTTCTTCTGTAAGAGTAAACGTTTCTAATTCTGATGGTTCAGAAATTACTGACCAAAAGATATGGGAAGATATTTCTTCTTGGAAATATACTTTACAAGGTGGTTCTTTTAATGGTATGATTGATATGTACGAAAGTAGAGAAGATTCTGTTTCTACTCAAAGTGGTACTCCCTTAAAATACTTCCCTTCTTATGTATTTGTAGAAAACAAACCAAAATGGGATTCAATCGAGTATTGGGTATCTCAATGGAACGAGTACCAAAGTAGTTTAGATGCTGAATGGACTGAAAAAGTTCAAAGATTAGGTGGTTGGTTAGAATACAACAAACAATTTATGAACAAAAAGAATGTTGATAAAGTGGCTTCATTAACTGTAAATGCTTAAAATATGAAAGAACAAAAACGATACGCAGTACAATTAGATGTTTACGTTTGGGCTGAAGATGATTATCTGGCTCGTAAAGAAGCCCACAAACTGGCTGATGAGATAGATGAAAAACATCCTAATGCTAGAACAAACGTTACAGAAATAGGTGAACAACCATTCGCTTCATTTGGTTATAGAAAATTAGATGATATTAGTAAACCTATTCCAAAAATAAAAGATGAACCCTTACCTTTTTAAAATATGAGAAATAAAATAGATTTTAAAACCCTTGAAAAAATTAACAACGAAATTGGTGAGTTCGAAGTAGGACAAACCTTTGGAGGTGGAAATCCAGTCTATTTAAGATTTGGATATTGGAAACAAGTTGATATAGATAAATTAAATAATATCCTCAAGCCAATCAATAGAGTAGAAGAAGATTCTATTTATGATGATGATTGTGGTGACCAATTTAGTTATAAATTTCTATAAGTTATGAAAGAACATTTAGTAGAATTAATGTTAGCAAATACTTCCTTTACCGAAGAAGAAATCGGTGAGATGGATAATTGGGAAATCCGAATGCATTTAGGTTATGAATGAATTGGATTTACATGGTTTCACTCACGATGAAGCTTTATTTGTAGCAGAAGATTTTGTATTACAAGAATCTATAAATCCAATGTTTCAATGTAAAATCATTGTTGGAAATTCTTCTAAAATGAGTGGATTGGTAAAAGATATGTTAGATAGACATGATTTTAGATATTATATTCCAAGTTGGAATGTTGGTGAAATAATAATTTCAAATTAAATGTTAGAATTTAATAGAAATATACCTTATAATAGTTTACCAAGGTAAATTATTAGTATATTTACCCTCGTTAAGATTATGTGAGTAATATGTACCCTTGTTTAAAATGTAAATGTGGTGGATGGTTCAAGCATAAAAAAGAATGTGAAAATAATTTGGATAATTAAAAATAATTTCGTATATTAGTAAAATAATAAAATAAAAGATGATAGAAACACCTTTTTTCGATAATAGAGAAACTATTTTTCAATCTGTTCAATCAACTACTGTACATGAAAGTGGAAAGGCATTGGAACGTAGAGTGGCCAAATATTTAGATTCCATGAATATTCCATATAAATGGAACTCAAGTGGTATTGATTTTATAATTAATGGAGATATTCATGTAGAGTGTAAAGCTCAATCCCAAAATGGAACAATATCTGAAAAACTTCCCACCTGTGCACACAAGTACATAAAAAAATATAATCTACAAGGTGGTGATATTTACATTCTTCACCCATATTCTTCTATTGATAGGGTAGTTGGTGACCATTTTGAAACTTTAGAAAAAGTTTTTGATACTAAGATACATATTATTGATTGGAAAGATTTTACCTATTTAATGAATGGGGGTAAGCTTGAACCAAGAAAACCATATTACTATGGTAAAGTTGGGGTTCAACTAACTGCACCATCTAATTTTTTACAAAACAAATTTTTTAAATGGAATAAATGAAGAAAACAGATTTAACACAGTTAGATGGAATGTATTATGTAGGGCACTTAATCGATATCGATGGAAGTGGTTATGTAGATGAAGAAACTGCAGAACTAATCCTATTAGAATACAACGCAGGAGTTACTGAATGATTATAGTAGAAACTAATAAAGAGAAAGACCAATTTCTCGAATATTGGAATAACGAAGAATCTAAGATTATTCCGATTTGGGAAGATTTGGATAGACATCCTATGAATAATGGGTTGTCATTTTTGTATGTCCGATTCTCAAATTTAGATTTCATACTTCCTTTTAATCACAACGATTGTGAAAAGTTAGAAATAGATTTATCAACCTCGAATGAAACAAAGTGGATTTGGAACAAAAAAGGTTTCTTACAAACCGATATTCCTATAACTAATCTAAAAGATGTGCAAACTTCTTTATTCTTTGAGAAATTCCAATTATACGATATACAATCCAAATTAGAGGTTCTAACGAACTTTTACTATCGTTTGGGTATAAGAGATGGTTTGGGTAAATCAATCCCTATAATGAAGTGGGGTGAGGTACTACGAGAGGTTGTTGGTGAGTGGGATATAAAACATACAAACAATTGGGTGGATGAAACGATGATTCCCCTCCTCTCAGATATCGAACGAAGTGGGATAAAGGTCGATAAGGAAAAATTTATTGATAGATGGCCTAATCACCAAAAGTCATTACTTTTAGAGAATGTATTCACCGAGTACAACCCATACACGATTACATCAAGACCTTCCAATAGACATTTAGGTATTAATTATGGTGCATTAAACAAATCCGATGGTAGTAGGGATGTATTCGTTCCAAAGAAAGGAAAACTCTTCTTACAATTTGATTACGATGCTTATCATGTACGAATTATTGGTAAGTTGATTAAGTATAAGTTACCCGATACTTCGGTTCATCAATGGTTAGCAGACCAATATGGGTGTTCGTATGATGAGAGTAAAGGAAGAACGTTTAGAATCTTGTATGGGGGAGTATCCGATGAAGATAGAAAAATACCATTCTTTGATAAGGTAGATATGTTCATTAGGAAGATGCAAGAAGAAGCAATCAAGAATGGGTATATCCAAACACCTAAAGGTAGAAGAATACCATTAGGATGGATTGAACAACCCAATGGACAGAAGTTCTTCAATTATATCCTCCAAGCGACTGAAACTGAATTTAATATTGAGGTAATGGAGAAGTTAAGAAAGTTGCAACTTCCTTTACCTATATTATATACCTATGATTCATTCTTATTTGAATTTGATGATTCTGAGGTTGAAACAATTAAATTGGTTAAGTCCGTTCTCGAAAGTTATGGGTTTCCAGTCAAAGCCGATTGGGGTAAGGATTATGGAGAGATTTAAAACAACAAGATATTTATAATAAAACAAGTTATGATAGGAATTCAAAATAAAGGAATTATTCTAGGGAAAAATCCTTTTTTCTCATTTAAGGCATTTATGGATAGTGAAAATTTCGTTATCACAGCACCTAAAGTTGGTTCTAGGTTTCTATTACAAGTTTTTGAAAAAAATGAAGTAAATTTTAAACTTCCCACTCACATACATTCAATAAGTGATTTAAAAGTAACTAGTTCTCAAGTCATTACTACTGGTAATTATAAATTAGATTATGATGTTGAGTTATATGAACAATCACTAAAAAATGAATGGAATAAAATTATAGATGGTAAATCAACCAAAACTTTAGTTTTTTTATATCGACATCCAATTGAAAGATTTAAATCTGCAATAATACAAGATTTTGCAGGTTCTATTACTGAGGGTAGATATGATAATTTTTTTTACATAAAAGAACTTTTAGTAAATAAAGGATTTAGTGAAGAAAATGCTATGATGTTTATTGCACAGTTTGGACCAATATTAAGTAATAATACTGGTATGACAATAAGTCAAGATAGTGGATATCAACAACTTTACATGCAAGTAGAAGATGCATTTAAGTATTTACTTAAAGTTTATACATCTCATGCTGTAAAAAATGGTACACATCATTATAATGATTATCTTTCAGTATTTGATACATTAGATAGACTTGGAATTGTAAAATATGGAATTTGTATAAATTTAGATACCAAAGGAGAACTAGAAAAATATTTTAAATCTTATTTTGAAAAAAGAGCTAATGTTCCTCAGATACATAGTAATTTAAAAAATGGAAAAGATTTAATAGAAAACCTACTTAGTGATAATAAATTTATTAGAGAAGGTCTCCACAAATATTTAAAAGAAGATTTAGTAATCTATTCAATATTGAATAGTAAAATCGATGGATTATAAACAAATGAATCAAAAAAATCCTATTAAAATATTTGTAAACAAAAAAAACTTTGTAATTACTGCACCAAAAGTTGCATCACGATTTTTACATCATGTTTTTGGTCATAATTCAATTGAGCCATTTTTTCCTAATGAAATAAATTCAAAAGAAGATTTAAAATTATCATTCTACCCTCCACTCGATTTTACGATTAAAGATGGTTCTTTTGAAGAACGTTATAATACTGTATTAGTTGACTGGGAAAATATTATTCATAAAAAATCAAATAAAAAATTCATAGTATTGTACAGAAATCCAATAGAAAGATTTAAATCAGCAGTAATACAAGATATTCAATCTTCTTTTGATAATATGAAAAATTATTTTGAATTTGTGTGGCTAAAAACCATTATTTTAAATGGAGGATTTGATGAAGAAATTACCATGAATTTTATCTTGAATTTTTTACCACTGCATGAGAATAAAATACAAATAGATGGAGTGGATAACGAGCGGTATTCCATACTTTATAACCAAATTAAACCAGTATATAGCTATTTACTGAAACTTTATATTGAAGGTGTTTTTAATCATAATACTCACCACTACACCAATTATTTAAAATTTATTTATGATTTAGCAAAAGATGAACTTATATCTTATCCAACTTTTGTTAATATAGAAACAAAAAAAGATATACAAACAATTTTTAATCCTTCAACAACAGATAATGAAATTCCAAAATATTCTAATTCAGATACAGGAAAGCTCCTTATTACAGAAATTCTTGAAAATGATTTAGAACTTAAAAATAAATTAAATGATTATCTAAAAGAAGATTTAAAAATTTATTCAATATTGAATAGTAAAATCGATGGATTATAAACTCTACATACATCATCACTACACTTACGAATTATTTTGGTATTTTTGTCATGGTTTAGATATAAATCCAAACGATGTACCTGTTTGGTTTAAACTTAATCAATATAATAAAAATATTAAAATAGACCATGATGTTATAATCGATTCATCTTATAAAGGTAAGACTATACAGATAATTTTTTGTTTTGATAATCATTGGGATAAGTTAGATGGATTTCATCTTTTAGATTATTCCATTTCTCTTTTAGAAAATAATACTGTTGGTGATAGGGGATTTAATGCAAATGATATGTTAAAAAAAGCTGCAGATTTCAGAACATTTTTAAACGAAAAAGCTAAAATCTTACAAAATAGATTACACTTTATGTATATTGATTGGGAAGGTCATGATGCATATAATCAAGAAGGTTGGGCAAAGAGAGTTAATAAGAATGTAGAATTTTTTGTTGATGAAACTTATACAATAAATAAAAAACCAAAAAACTCAAATTTCGTATTTACTAATTTATTTTGGTCTTTTATATATCCAAACACTTTAGGAATACGAGAATATTATTTTTTTCATGATTATTTGAAATACAAAAATGATTACAAATATAAAATAAATATTCCAGCAAGAAGAGTATATGGTATAAAAAAAGATGTAATACAAGAAGTCTTATCACTAAATAACCCAAATATTAATTGTACTCGAAGTTCTTTTCACGAAAGTAAACAGTATCATCTTGCAGGAAAGGGTGAAATGGGTATTCCTTTTAAAGAAGAAAATTATATACAAAAAAGAGGATATGGTATTCACGATTGGGGTGGTGAATGGAATGATAACAATATGAATGAAAATATGTGGAAAATGTTTGGTATCTCAGAGGTAGTAACTTTATTTGAAGTATCTGCAAAATATATGGCAGAACAAGCATTATCCCAAAACAATGACAAAATACCAGATTGGATGCACCCCGGTGATTCAATGTTAACTGAAAAAACTATTTCTCATATTTTAGTTGGTAAACCATTTATTCCTCAACACTATGATACAATCGAATTTTTAAATAATATATTAAAACAATATAATTCTAAGATTGTAGAATATCCACTAGAAAAATATGATACTGTATATGATGTTATACCATTTTTAGATGATATAACTCGTGATGATAAAAAGTGGAAAGTTTTTACAGATAAACTTAAACTTTATGTTGAAAATTTAAGAACAGAACTTGTAAAATTATGTAGCAACAACAATTCTTATCTTGATTTTTTAATCAAAAAACAATTACCAAGTACAAAAGATTTTCTTTTATGAATTTATATATCCACCACAAATATAACTCAGAAATATTTTGGTATCTATTTCATGGAGTAGATGTTAATTTAGATGATATACCATATCCTGTCCTTAATATTAGAGAAAAGAATATCTATGTAAATTTTGAATACAAAAACCAAAAATTTAATGCTATATTTTGTGATGATAGGTTGTGGGATAAAAAGGATGGTAGACATATAATAGACACCCACTTATATCAGTTACAAAAAGGCTTAATAAATAATAGAGGTTGGAATGATTATTTTATTCATAATCATTTGGTAGATTTTAATGTTAACATAAAAAAACATTCTAAAAGATTAGGTAAAAAATTAGATATGTTTTTGATTGATTGGGAAGGTATTGGTTTTTTAGAAAAGTATAAAATTTTAGATTATCAACAAAATAATTTATTTTTAGATGAATATATATTAAATACAAAATTTACAAACTACCCAACGACACAAATACTTTCATCTTTTTTATATACAAATGGTTTGAACTTTAGAGATTTTTATTATTTTAGTGATTTTTTAAAACTTAAAAAAGACCATCATTATAAATTACATTATGCGGTTAGGAGACCAACTGATAAAAAAATAAAAAATATAGAAACATTAAACCAAATAAAATCTGATAATTTTATTATTACCTACTCATCATATATAAACACACATGATAATGATGATATAAAATATAGAAAAATAGCTGATTTTTTTGAAAAGAATGTTATATCAAAGTTTAAAGATGATGCAGTTTTCAATAAAAGAAAATATGGTATCCATAATTTTGGTGAAGAAACTAACAATAATAACACACGAGAAATGTTGTGGAAAGTATTACCATTTTCAGAAGTAGAGATACTTGATGAGTATATAGAAGATGGATTTATAACAGAAAAGTTATTTTTAAGAATACTAGCAGAAAAACCTTTTATTCCTACGAACATCGAAGCAGTAAAGTTTTATGAAAATATTTGTAAAAAATATAACCAACCAATTGCAGAATATCCTTTAGAATATAAAACTTTAGATGATATAGTTGATAAATTGGATGAATATATCAATGATGAAGAAAAATGGGAAGAATTGGTAAACAATATTACAAATTGGGTAAAATCATTAAAAACCTCAATTATAAAGATATTAGATAATAATAATTCATACTTAGATTTTGTTATAAATGATGTACCAACCAAAAAGCATACTATCTAATATTTATATACTGACACAATTATAGAAAAATTTATGAAAAAATTTATATCGTTACTTGCACTATTAATAGTAGCATGTACTGCAGAGGGGTTTACTCCTCCAAGTGAAATCCCTAATCAAGAAGATAGAAGGGAATCAGTAATAGTTGAAACTGATATTTTTAAAGTAAACTACTCAGAAGTTTTAGAACAGCCATTATGGGTTGAGTACACAGTTCAATGTCCACTACCAGGAGTTGATAGAGGTTCTATGGATTTTTGGGAACCAGAGGATGTAATTACATCAGATGATGATGATTATTATTCAAACGTATGGGATAAAGGACATATGGCACCAGCAGCAGCATTTAACTGTACAACAGAAATGTTAAAGAAAACATTTAACTTTCTTAATTCTGCTCTACAACACGAAACACTTAATAGAGGTGTGTGGAATCATTTAGAAGGATTCGAAAGAAACTTAGCAAATTTTTACCAAGTTGATGTAAGAATAGAAGTACTTTTCGATGATGAACCACAAAAAGTTAGTGGTGGTGCTTCAATCCCAAAAGGATTCAAAAAGATATTAACGTTTGATGATAGAGAAGTTGTATTTGAATTTCCAAACGTAGATACAAGTGGAACTCATTGGACCGATTACCTAGTAAGTAAGTAAACTTATATTTATACATGATGGATTATACTCAATTAATAGATAAGTTATTAAGAGAACTTAACACGAGAGTTGGTATCGTTAACATATACGATAAAGACCAACAATATATGATGTCTGAAATTCTTTCAGATTGGGGTGAGTATGATGCAAAGCAAATTATCTTTGAATTTTTAACAGAAGCAGAACCAAACAAAAACGATGACAGATATCAATCAGTTGGATATGGTAGATATAAGTTAAAAGGTAAAGAAGGGGAAAATGACCCTACTTACGAAAAAGATGATAAAGGTAACTATATAAAATTGGATTCAGATAATGAAAAAGGTGGTGATGAAGAAACTAAAGAAGAACCACCACAAGGAACTGCTTTAAAAGGTAAAGCTGGTGATGAGTATAAGAAAAGTTTACCTGCAGGAGACCCTGCATCTAAAAAACCATCTATACAAAAAGGGGATGGTAAAAGAATCACACCAACTACTCCAAAAGGAAATCCATTAGCAAAGAATTTAGAAAACTTATTCACAGGTGAATCTGCATCAGTAAAAAATGTTTTTGAATATTTGAGTGATGAAGATAAACAACAATTTAGAGATTTTGAAGATGATTATCGTATATTAGTTTCTCTTGAAGATGTAGAAGAAAGAAAGAATCAGGCTGAAAAAATGGTAACAAAGTATGGTTTAGATTCAAACAAAGGTTCTGATGAACCTAATCCAAAACTATATATGAGAAAAGTATCACCTGATGCTCGTAAAATATTAAGTGGTGATGGAAATAAAACATCAGAAGAATTAAGAGATACGATTGAAAATGCATTAGGAACTTCATTAAAAGGTGCAACCAAAGGTGGGAGTAATGTAAAACAAGAAGTAACCACTACATCTAAACCAGATATAGGAGGTGCAAATAAGGAATTCATTAGAACATCAGAACAAGATGAAGCGGTACGTTCTATTTTTAGTAAAGAACCATATTCAAGATTACCCTCCTCTATGCATCAGTTAATGGGAGCAGTTGGAGAAGATGGTAATTTATTATACCCATCATCAAAAAATTCTAAAGCATATTTAAAACATTCTATTGAACAGAATAAATCACTTGAAAAAACAATAGAAAAACTAAAACAACTTGAAGAAAGTGATAATGTAAAACCATCAGTTCGTAAGGCACTAGAAACTCATCAAGAAAATATGAATCGTATTTTAAATGAGTATGAGATACCAAGTAAAGAGGCCTCAGAGGCGGTTAGTAATTCATATGCTATTATGGCAGAAACACTCAACGAAGAATCCGGTGTACTTGCTGGAGCAATGATGAAGAATATGGCTGAAATGGCTTTATACGACACAGAGATTGCTGGTGGTGATGAAGCATATTTACCATCTGCAGGAACTTTCCCAAGTGGTGATAAAATTAGAGTAGATAGAGACGGTAAGGGTGTTGTTGAAAAGATAGCTGCAGTTTCTGTAAAATATGGTAAAAGTGGTAAATTTAAAGCGTATGGATTTCCAGGTGAAACCGGCCAATACCAAAAATTTCATCCAAACGAGGAATATAGAGATAGATTACATAGTAGACCAGGTGATGATGGATATGATTTAGGAGTTAAAGATGAAATCGTAGATAATCCACTAGCAATAAAACAAATTATAAGTGAATCTGGTTTTGGAGATGCTATTCAAGATGAGGATAAATTAATTGAAGTTATTCAATCAATGAAATCCAAGATTCAAGAAATAAAAGAAGAAATAGGATATATCCAAAATTCACCAGAAGCAAAAAGAGCTGGAAAACCTGTTGCTAAAAAACAAATAGGTTCACAGAAAAAGAAAATTTCAGAAATAGAAAAAGAATTAGCATCTGAAATGGCTAATTATATTGATAGAGATAAATTAAGTGAGTTGGTAGGTAAAGATAATGCAAGGTTATTATTAAGTAGACCACAATGTATGATATGTGGTTTAACCTTTGGTTCAACTTTAAGTACTTCGAATGGATTAGATGTAATTGAACACAACCATCAAGAAATTGCTGATGGTAAATATATTACAAAAACAGATACTGCAGAATCTGGTCAAACCAAATCTTTAAAGAATTGGGCTCTTACTTGGAGAGCATATGATGATAGAGCAGGTGGTTTGATTGCTGGTGCCAACTCAGAAAGAATAGACCTGTAACCGCAATAGGTAACTCTATTTGAGGGTACATTACTTTTATGTACATTACTGAATCTTTCCTAAAATGATTTCATATTTATATAGGAATACAAAGATAGATAGGAAATAAATGCAAACACAGTTACTCTGTACATTCACTAATAAAGAACACTTTCAAAATACCTTACAACTTATTAGAGAAACATATCATATAGTTTACAATTATATTTATGTTCTTCAAAATAAAGGTAATTTGGATGAGTTGTTTATTACATATAATATTGATACTAGTTATAAACCAGATAGACCTTTAGAGGATACTATATTGGTTCATAGAAAGAAACAGAGTAATACTCTTTATACCATTAACGCACTAAACGAATTGGTAAAAGAAGAGAATGGTGGTGTATTGGATAAATCATTTACTATCGATTGGGATAGATTTAAAAATTCAATCATTGTTACCAATGTAGAAGGCACGAAAAAGATTTCTACAAGAATCTTCGAGGTAATAGAATTTAACAAAAAATAATTCACTTTTCATTAGTTTATTTCAATTATTTTTCGTATATTAGTATTGTAAGTTTAAATAATGCTTACCTTTAAAACTTAAAATTATGAGAAAGTTTATGAGAGTACATCCAGCAGATAAATCTCCTTTATATGCTAAAGGTAGTTTAGGAGATATTCAATTTTGGGGTAACCAATTAGATGATGCTGTTGATGGTAAACATGGAAGTTTGGATATAGATATCTGTGTATCAAAACTAAAATTCTTAGTTGATAAACATATAAGCACGAATGATATATCTTATAAAGATAACATATAAAAAATAATTGGTATTAAATTAGGATATATCAAATAATTTTCGTATATTTACTATGTAAATAATTAATAACACTTAAAACTTAAACTATGTATTCTTTAGATTGTTCTTTTTTCTCTGAAACTTTTGACTCGATTGATGAATTAATCAATTATGTAATGATGAATGGTTCAGACCCTAACTACGAAATTACTAAAAATGGAAATCCAACTGGTGAAATGGCAATTGATTTAATACAATTTTAATATGACATTAAAAGATATAAAAAATATTGTTAATGAAGTTTTCCCAAAGATTGAAAACTATTATGGTTACTCAAACCACTTTCCAGAAGTAACTCCTTATATCGAATATGAAACTTCTATCTATGGTAGAATGAGCGGTGAAGAAGATGATGGTACAATGGGAGAAGAATCACCAGATGCAGAGTTTGATAGAATCGATAACTCAATTGTTATCTACTATCCTAAAATGAAATCAAAAAAACATATCGTGGAAACTTTAGTTCACGAATACCAACATTATTTACAATCTCCATCTTGGATGACAAGATACTACAACATGGGATTCAGATACGATAATCACCCATATGAGATTGCAGCAACAAAAGAAGAAGTTAACTATAAACTATTCATATGATAGATACTTGGACTAAAAAACAATTTCTACAAGTAATGAGTGATGCTTACAAAGAAGCTCATGGTATAAGACCTCGTGGTGTTAATTACGAGGAATGGAGTACCGAAGAACTTAAAATGGAGTTCTTAACTCTTTCCCAAATCTCAGCTGATAATGAGCAGTGGGAAATGGAAATATAAAAAAAATATTAAAAATAATTTGGATATTAAAAATAATATTCGTATATTTGTATAAATAAAATTTAAAAGGTTATAATATGGCAAAAAAATCCACAACTACAAAATCTACCAAAGCTCCGGTAGTAAAAAAATCAAGACAACACAATTTAAATATCAAACCTATTGATGAGGTTGAATATTCTGTAATCAAATACGATAATTCTGAAATCGTAGAACAGATGGAAAAAGAATGGCCTGAGATGACAGATGAATTCAAAAGAATCATGTTTACTCAGTATGAACTTTTCTGTAAGAAACAAGCAAATTATGGACCAGATAACATTTCTGTTGGTTCTGATTTAAAGAGTAGGGCTGATAAAAATATAGCACTTACAGGTCTTTGGTTTAGAATGAACGATAAGATTCAAAGATTAAAACAAATGGTAGTACAAGGTAAGAAAGATGAAGTTGGGGAGGCAATAGAGGATTCATATCAAGACCTATCAGTTTATGGAATTATAGCTCAAATCGTTAGTAACGGTAAGTGGGCAAAATAGTAAAAATAAATACGAATTTTGAGAAGATTTTTCGGTGGTTTTTTCGATTTTCGTATATTTATATGTATAAAACACACACCGATAAAACAATTAATAATTAACACTAAAAGGTAAAAATCATGGCTTTAGACATTAACGCAATCAGAGGTAGACTGAACAAACTACAAAACACACAACGTAAATCAGATGCACTTTGGAAACCAACTCCAGGTAAACATCAAGTAAGAATCGTTCCTTACAAATTCAATCAGGATAACCCTTTCATTGAATTGTATTTTCACTACAACATTAACAACAAAACTTATTTATCACCAC
>Ga0209603_1000477_pt1 | contig 48520 bp, 45 predicted proteins | sample COGITO_mtgs_1206_FD_184812 | JGI IMG/M metagenome (GOLD analysis project Ga0209603, IMG submission 184812) | Pelagic marine microbial communities from North Sea - COGITO_mtgs_120607 (SPAdes) (version 2) | ecosystem: Environmental > Aquatic > Marine > Epipelagic ...
GATATTTAGGAACATATGATGATTTTATTTTAACTGCATTTTCATTACAAGCTGATAATAATAATTTTATAGAAAAATCACAAAGAGAAAGAAAAGATTTATTGTCACAATTTTTAGACACTACAGTGTTTGAACAATTATATCATTTAGCATCAGAAGAAATAAAAGAAACAGCTGGAAAATTAAAAGCATATAAAAAAATAGATTTTGGTTCTATTATAAAAGAGTCTGATGATATTATTATTGAAAATCAAGATACTATAATAGAATTAGAAAAAAATGATAATGATTTACAAAATTCTAGAAATAATATACAAAATCAAATTGTTGAATTAATTGAATCAAAACAACCAATGTCATATGATGGACCAGATATTTCTGATTTAGAAAAAACAGAAAATCAATTAATTGATAATATAGAAAATATAGAAATATCTATAGAAGAATTAGAAGAAAAAATTGATTTGTTAAATGAAGAATCATTTGAATCAATATCCATCGACCAATTAAATTTACAAAAAAATAAAAAAGAAATATTAAATAAAGATATAAAAATTGTAACAAAAGAGCTTACACAATTAGAACAACTAATTAAAATACAGCAACAAAAAATAGATCATCTATTAACACATGAATATGATCATACATGTAAATATTGTATTTCTAATATATTTGTTAAAGAAGCAGAAGAAGCAAAAATAGAATTACCAAAAAATAAAAAATTAGCAGATATTGCATTTACAAAACAATTTGACTTACAAACAAATCGTGATATAATTCAAGATACAATTTTAAAATATCAAGAACAAAGAGACTTATCTAATAAATTAGAAAAATTTGAATTGCAATTACAAGTACTAGAAAGTGATTTACAAACAAAAGAATCTGAATTAGAAACAACTAATGAGCGTCAAGAATTATTTAAAAAGAATGAAACTGCTATTATTCATAATAAATCTATAGATGAAAAAATTAAAATAAAAAAGAATTTAATAACTGATATTGTAAATACTTTAAAAACTATTACTAATAAAGTTAAATCAAATCATGGTGAAATAGAAGTTGCAAAAACTAAAAAGAAAACAGCTTTAGAACAATTAGAAACATATAAACAATTAGAAACTGAATATAAAGCATATGAATATTATTTACAGTCTGTAAAAAGAGATGGTGTTCCATATGAATTAATTAAAAAAGCACTGCCTAAAATAGAAACTGAAATAAATAATGTTTTAGATCAAGTTGTTGATTTTAATATGGTATTAAATACAGATGGTAGAAATATTAATGGCTATATAATATATGATGAAGATAATTTCTGGCCATTAGAATTAACATCTGGAATGGAAAGATTTATTTCTTCGTTAGCAATCCGTGTAGCATTAATTAACGTATCAGCTTTACCTAGACCTAATTTTATTGCAATTGATGAAGGATGGGGTAGTTTAGATAGAGAACATATTTCTTCTGTAACAAATTTGTTTGAATATTTTAGATCAAAATTTGATTTTTCTATTATTATATCACATGTTGAATCAATGAGAGATATGGTAGACAACTTAATTGAAGTTAATAAAATTGAAAATTTCAGTCATATTCAACATGTATGATATTTATAAAAAAGAAACTTCATGAATGGCTCGAAAACTTGCAACATATAAAGGGTATGATACTTTAAATACTTATTATACTGATACATCATTATTATCTCCGGATATTTTTGATATTAGTTTTTTTCCAAATACATTAACAGTAGGTAAGAATTTAATTAAGTTTCGTGGAAATTCTAACTCTTTAAAAGTAGGATCTATAATTGATATTGAAATTTTAGATTCAAACGGGGACACTATATATTCTGAATTTATAGATTATATAGACGATGATGGAGCAAGAGTTATATCAATTTTCATATATGAAGATACTGCGCCTGGAGACGCAACAGTATTTCTTGTAACAGAAATAACTAAAATTAATAATCAATTAGTTCCTAATATTTTTAAAAATCAATTAAATGCAAAATGGTCAAGAACTATACCAGTTAATCCATTAGACTTAAATACATCTACAATTATTTTTAATAACACTCCAAAAGTTACTATTTCTGAAAATGTAGGAGTTCAATTAAATAGAACATATAACAACGGACAATTTCCAATATATAATACCGGACAGATAAGTTTTATATCACAAAATAATCAACCAACTGCAATATTAACAGGAGGTAAATTTATTGGCGATATGATAAACGGTACATTGTCAGTACCAAATCCAATTAATCCATTACCTACAATTGATATTAATGCTAATTCAACTGTATATACTAGTACTATTAGTAAAGTTTTAAATGATACTACATTACAATTAGATTTTCCATATCAGGTTTTTGATACACAAAGTAATTTTTCACATACATTTAATAGTTTTGATAATTCAACATATCAAATTGAGTACGAAGCATCCCCTCAATATACTCCAACACAAAATTCTGAATCGTTTGCATTAATACAAATTTCTGACTTAGAACCTAACACAGGAGATATTTCTAGAATTAAAGTGTATTTAAATTCTGCAGGAACTGTAGGAACATTTGAGCAAGTTAATGATATATTACTACCAAATACTGAAATATTTATTGATTCAACATCATCATTGACTCCTGATAAATCTATAGGAATATTTGAAACTCAAAGTATTATTAATACATATTGGGAAGGACATTCATACCAAGGTAATACAGAAATAGCAGCACCTACATTAACTTGGACAACAAGTTCAATAAATAATGCAACTGCAATTACAGGAATATTAGATTTATCAAATTCAAATAACGTATATGCATTTCAATTAAAAGACCAATTTTCTGGTATTTTTGTAAGTCAATCAATGTATACAGTAACATTAGATGCATTTGCACAACGTGGATCTGATAATTTAAATCCTATATTATCAATTTATGCATCTGGATCAGCATTTACATTTGATACAACAGATAATTTCAATCAATCATTACCAAAAAAATTAGGTAAAAAGATTGGTGAAATAGAGTGTTTAGGTAATTCAAAAAGATATGATGATATAACATTTGAATTTAATTCTGATCAATCTGGCAAGGGAGTATTATTATTTGTAATTGAATCAGGAAATTGGCAAATTTCTGATATTAGAACATTAACTGATGCAGAATATGGATATACTCCAAATTATACAAGATTTAGAACAGAAATACCAACTAAAATTAAATCTGGCAATCAATTATCTTTTAAAATTGAATATTATAATCGATTAGGAGATAAATCAAATACTGTTAATTTTGTTAGAAATTTAAATTTTGAAGGTGGTAACAGATATATAGACGGCGGATTTTCAATGCTAACTGGATCTTTATTTGTTGCTAATACATTATCATCAGGTGTAGAAATTGCCGGTTTGAAAAATACAGGATATGTTAGATCTCTAGGGTATAACGGATTTAATCAAGCCCTAGGAACCGGTTCAGGAGGATTCTTATTGTTTTCCGGATCCGCATTACCATATCAAACTGAAACTACATATCAAGGTGTAGGATTAGAAATGGTATCTAATGCAAATAATTATTTTAGATATAGAACAACTCCTAGTATTTTAGATATACACACAGAAACATTTTTCTTAGGTAATCCATCTACTCAATTCGTAAGCGGATCATCTGGTCAATTGGAAATATCATCTTCTGGATATCATATACAAGCAAATGGAGATATAACAGCTTCTAGATTTTTAATGGATGGCGGAACTATAACAGATAACGTAACAATACTAGGATCATTATCTGCAAATAGTATTTTAACTCCTGCTACAATTAATGGATCGCCGTCAACACCAGCAAATGCATCTTCTTCAATTAGTACAGATGGATTCGCAATATTTAAATCAGCTTCAATAGCAGGATTTACAATAACAGACGGAGAAATAATTTCTGCAGGTGCAGCAGAAGCATCGTCTAGTATAACAAATACAAATGTTAGCTTAACTAATTTTACTTTAACAGGCGGTATAGGAATAAATAATCCGGCGATATCATTACAAACATATTCTGGATCTCCAACCAATGGATATGTCTTCTCCGGATACATTTCAAATGCAGGAGCTTCATTTAAAATAGGAGCAACATCATATGAAGTAGCACCTGCAACATATACAGTTGGAGCTGGAACAATAACTTTAACGGGGGCATATCAAACTGGAGATCCATTTGGAGAAGGCTCACAAGGAAATTTTAGTTTTTACCAAACAGATGCTCCATCTAACACAACATTTTTATCTGGATCAACAACAAATTTTCCAGCAATAGAATCTCCTATAGTATTAAAAGCATTAGGAGAAATAACTGCTAGCGCAGGAAAAATAGGAGGATTTCAAATTGGAACTTCATCACTTTCAACTGCAGGAGTAGAGATTAATGATTCTTCACAAAACTCATTTATTAGTTCTAGCAATTTCAATGTTAAACATACTGGTATAATGACTGCAAGTAATGCATTATTTGAAGGAGTTGCATTAGCAAATATTATTAGAGATAAAGCAGTAGTTATAACTGCAGCTAATTCTTCTTCATATTTACAGTTTAATCCTCAAGTTGGTACTCCTCCTAGCGCTACAACAGCAGCTTTTTATAATATAGTATTAGATGGCTCTTTGGGAGGAGAAAAAGTTAGGAGAGCATTAATAGGATGTCCATTAAAAACAATAAGTAGCGGCGGAGGTCCGCCTACTACATATACTGTTGCTATAGCAGGAGTCAAACTACCAGATATTGGATCAACCACTTCTTTAGAATGTATAATAGAAATTTCTGGTTCTGGGATTGCTTTTCGAAATGATGTAGGACCATTTGCAGCTGGATTTTTAACATGATTATAATAGAAAGAAATATTTTATGGGATTAACAAGCTACGTAACAATTGATGACGGCACTGTCTTAAAAGCAACTCCAATTAATGGTAATCCTAATGCAATTGGAATCGTAACAGGCACTCAAGAACCATTTACTAAAACATTTAAAGATGGAATAACTGTAGAAGGTTCGTTAGGAACAGATATAAATTTAAAAAGTAATGTTCATATAAGTGGGAGTATCACATATCAAAATATTAACCGATATAGTGGAGGAACTACTACAATTGGTTCTAATTTAAGTTCAAATCAATCAATATATTTATTATCTCCAACTAGTGGTACAGTTACTATTGCTTTACCATATTTAGGAGGAGCAAGTACTAACTATGATTCCCAATTAATAATAATAAAAAAACTAACCAGTACTGGTACTGTATCAATTAATCCAGCTGGTCCAACAACAGTAGACGGATCTACCAGTATGTCAGCAACAGCACAATATTCATTTATACAATTATTACAAGATGGTCCTTCTAATAGTTGGATTGTAATTGCAAACAATGGATTTTCATAACAAACATATTTATATAAAATGAATAACGTAACAGTATTATTTCCAGGAGGCTTCAAGCCAATAACCGGAGCACATATGGCTCTTGCTCAAAGATACGCTCAAAATCCTAGTGTTGACAAAGTTATCATGTTAATAGGTCCTAAAGAGCGAGACGGTATAACAAGAAATACAAGTATTAAAATGTTTAATTTGTTAAATAGAAACAATAATATTGAAATACAATCAACAGATTTTAATTCGCCTATTATGGCTGCATATGAATATCTATTTTCATTACCAGAAAACGCTCAAGGTCAATTTGCATTAGCTGCATCAGAAAAAGATGAAGATTATGTTCGAGTAAAAACATTTCTACCAAATGTAGATAAGTATAAATTAACTGGTGATAGAAAAGGAAGAAAAATCCCAGTTGGTATTGATGCAGTTGAATTAACAGTTTCTGTAGACCCTTTAAAATATGATGATGGTAATGCAATATCAGCATCTGCCGTAAGAGCAGCCTTAAATGCAGATGCATATAGTAAATTTAAAGAAAGTTATCCTGGATATGATGAATCTATTATAAAAAATATTTGGCAAATGCTTGGCGGAGCTCCAACATATGGAGATGTAATGGGATCTGAAATTAAAAAAAGCATTAAAGACATTGAAGATGGTGATGTAATATTATTAGACAATGGTAATAAGTTTAAGGTAGATTATATAGATCCATGGAGTGCCGGCGGTAGAATAATTAACGGTACAGATCTTGAAACAGGTAAAAAAGGAAAGTTAAAAATTAAGTTCTTAACACCAAGAGGGAATACAGGCCTCGCAGATGATACCATGTTAACAGTATTAAAAGAATCATTAACTATGAAAGAATGGTTCTTGCAAGAATTTGAAAATAATGCAAATGAAATAGCAGAACAAATGGGAGTTGGATATATGACTCCAAAGGGAGCTGTAGCACATCAAAAGAAAATTAAAAAACTTAGAAAATTTCTTGACAAGAAAAATGATCGTGGATTTACATATGATTTTGATGAATATCCGAAAACTGTATTTGGAACAAAATATTTAAATGAAGGTGGATTAGCTGGTCATATGTCACATCCATTTGATATGAATAGATCACAATCATTAACATTTGCAGATTTCAAAGAAATGATCGCACGTGGATTACAAGGTAGATTAGATATTGAAAACACCGTTACTGAAAAAACAGATGGACAAAATATTTTTATGACTTTTAAAGACGGAGCAGTTAAATTTGCTAGAAATGGCGGAGAACGTGTAAATCCATTAACTGTTAAAGAATTACAAGCAAAGTTTGCAGGAAGAGGTAATATATCAGACGCATTTGGAGAAGCCGGAACAGATTTAGCAGCTGCTTTTGCAAAAGTAGGATTAGAAAAATTACAAAGTATTTTTCAAAATGGCAAGGTATTTGCTAATATGGAAATTATATATCCGCCAACAAAAAATGTTATATCATATGAAGCAGCATATTTGCAATTTCATAATCTTGTAGAATTTGATGAAAAAGGAAAAATTGTACAAACTGATTTAACCGGTGGTGCTGTTGTACAAAAAGCTGTAACAGACGCAAACTCAGATTTACAAAATACATTTAATTTAATTCCACCTCAAAAAATTAAATTAGGCCAAATTGAAAATTTTCAAGACTATCAAGATGCATTATTCAATGAATTAAATCAACTACGTGACAAATATAATCTAAAAGACACAGATACAGTTTCAGAGTATCACAAATCATGGTGGAGAGATATTATACGAGCTAAAGCAAATGAGTTTAATTATAATATACCTAACGAAGTAATAGATATATTAATGAATAGATGGGCATATAATATTAAATCACCTAACGTCTCTGCAGTAGCTAAAATGATAGACAATGCAGAGTTTGTAGAATGGATGAGAGGGTTTGATAAAAAAGACTTTAAAAAATATATAAAAGACAATATACAGCCATTTGAATCAATATTCTTAAAATTAGGTGCAGAAATAATGAAGAATGTATCTAATTTTTTAGCACCGAATCCTGCAAAAGCTGTACAAGATATTAGAAAAGAAATTGCACAAATAATTCGCACATTGAGATCTACTAATGATATATCAAAAATGGAATTACTAAAAACTCAATTGGATAAAATTAAAAGATTAGGCGGATTCGAAAAAATAGTTCCGGTAGAAGGAATTGTATTTGTATATGGAGGTAATACATATAAACTAACTGGAGCATTTGCTCCGCTAAACCAAATATTAGGAACATTAAAGTATTCTAGATAATATTTATATAAAAGAAAATAACAGGACATAATAATATGGCAAAGTATAAACAACCAAAAAATGATAAGTATAAATCCAGAAAAGATTTAAAAGATTATACAATTGATAAAGATGTTGAAGGAATGGTACCAAATGCATCTGGAGAACCAATGCCTGAAGTTCCTAGAAAAGACGATAAAGAAGTTATTGACGATGTTGAAAACATGGTACCTAAAGTAAAAGATTCTGATAAAATATATATTACTAAAGAATTGCAAGACGGTGATCCTAAAATGCCATCTAATGCATTAAAAACATTAGTTAAAAATCAAGAAGAAGATGCAAAAGAATTAATTGATACATTATCAAAAAAGGATGGTGGCTATATGACACAAATAGAAAAATTAACAAAAGAACAAAAAGAAAAGCTAGTTAAAGAAATTGTAAAAAGAAAAGTTTCAAAATTTTTATCTGAGCAAGCTTTAAACACATTAAAAAATGAGCAAGATAAACAAACAGAGCCAGCAGACGAAGAACCAATAGAAGAACCCGTTGCTGATACTCCAGAACCTACTCCTGCTCCAGAAGCACCTGCAGAACCAGCTGATGCACCAGAAGCTCCAGTAGAACCAGAAGAAGCACCAGAACCAGAAGAGGCACCAGAACCAGAAGAGGAACCAATTCCAAATCCAGAAGGTGGAGAAGATGCCGAAAAACCTAATACAGGAGGAGATCCTAGAGTTTCTAAATTTATTGAAGCAATGGAACAAAAAGGCGGAACTTTAGCACAAGTTACATTAATGATGAAAACTATGAATCAATTTTTAGGCGAAAAAGAACCAAAAAATAAAATACAATTTTTAGCATTCATGAAAAAATTAGTTGATAAATCTTTACAAAAGATGGATCCTAAAGATTTATAATACAATAATTAAAATTTAATTTATGGCAAAGAAGTTACAAAACGTTAAAGCCGTCCAAAAGATGTTGGATGGTACCCATGCTTTTCAAACAAAACGAACTCACGGATTTTCAGACGCAAAACAAAAAGCTGAAAAAAATAAAAAACGTGAAATTGGAGAAATTTGGGAAGAAGAAATAAATGGTACTATATATACTATAGAACAACAAAATGGATTTCGTGTAAAAAAACCAAAAAACTCAGTAGCTAACGAGATACGAGATTATCTTAAATCATATCCAAATTGTCAAAAAACCTGTTGTAAAACAGAATTTGGCGCAGTTGATGAAAAAATGAGAGTTATTCATGGAATGTGTCTTGATTGTGTTATTGACATGGAACATGAATTAAAAAAACAAGGTAAATACGAAGAGTACGAGCGCAAAAAAATGACTGAAAATGCAATGTCTTGGTTAAAAAGAGCAGAACAAGATATTGAAATATTAAAAAAAGCATATACAGAAGCTTCGAGTAATGTAATGAATGCAGATGGATTATTAGAACATTGGTCAGCTAAAATGACCCAAGAAGAGTTTGATGAAAAAATACAAAACGGATTTAATGAATTTAAAGAAAAATTTTTAAATAATATAAACACAAAGGAAAAAAATGATTAAGAAATATTGGAAATTAATAGCAGGAGCAATTGCTGGAATATTTGGTTTACTTTTTATATTTGGAAAAAAGTCTAACAACAAAAAAGCTATAGCTGCAAAAAAGAAAATTGATACGAATAATGTAGAGATTAATAAATTAGATGGTAAAGTTGAAGAAATTAAAAAACAAAAAGCTGTTGCAAAGAAAAAAGTAACAACCACAAAGAAACAATTGGAAGCAACAAAAACTAAAAAATCTGCTCCTAAAAAATCAGCACCAAAAAAATCAGTAAAATCTGCTAAGGCAAATATTAAAAAGAAAATTAGGAAATGAAACATATTTTTATTATAATATTATTATGGCCATTAGTTAATTTTAGCCAAATGCCAGATACTTGTTTTACTGAAAATGAAATTATCGAAATTTCAGAAACATTGGATTCATTATATTATTTAGATTCAATTAACACTGAAATTATTTCACAACAAGAAGCATTAATATCTGAATTAGAAAGTATAATAATATTAGATTCTGTTGAAATAATGTATATAAATCATAAATCAAAATTATTAAATGATAATATTGAATTATATATCGAACGTGAAAAATATTTAAAACCTAAATGGTATGATAATAAATTTATATGGTTTAGTAGCGGAATATTAACAGCGGTATTAACAGGAAAGATGATAGTCGAAGTAGTACAATAGTGAGTAATAAACAAAATATAAAGCAAATAATACAGGAACAGTTTAAAAAATGTGCTGAAGATCCTGTTTATTTTATGCGTCAATATTGTTATATTCAACATCCTACTAAAGGAAAAATTAAATTTAATTTATTTCCATTTCAAGAAGAATCATTAACTACATTACAGAATAATAGATACAATGTTATTTTAAAATCAAGACAATTAGGTATATCAACACTATCAGCTGGATATGCTTTATGGTCAATGTTATTTAATGAAGATTTCAACGTATTAGTTATTGCCACTACCCAAGATGTAGCTAAAAACTTAGTGAGTAAAGTTCAAATAATGAATGAAAACTTGCCAAGTTGGTTAAAAACAAATATAGTTACAAATAATAAATTATCATTAAAATTTGCAAATGGCTCTCAAATCAAAGCAATATCAAGTGCTTCAACAGGTGCACGATCGGAAGCATTATCACTATTAATAGTTGATGAAGCTGCATTTATTAGAAATATTGAAGAAATATGGGTAGCTTCTCAAGCAACATTATCTACTGGTGGAGGAGCTATAGTATTGTCTACTCCAAATGGTATTGGTAATTGGTTTCATCAAACATGGGCAGATGCTGAAACAGGAGTTAATGGGTTTGAAACAATTAAATTAGATTGGAAATTACATCCAGAGCGTGATCAATTATGGAGAGATGAGCAAACACAATTATTAGGTGAGCGTGGAGCAGCACAAGAATGTGATTGTGATTTTATTTCATCTGGACATACTGTAGTAGATGGATTAATTTTACAAGAGTATGAATCAAAATGTATAGAGCCAATTGAAAAGCGTGGTTATGATAATTCATATTGGATATGGGAGTATCCAGATTATTCAAAAGATTATTTAGTAGTAGCGGATGTTGCTAGGGGAGATGGAGCTGACTGGTCTGCATTTCATGTAATTGAAGTTCAATCAATAAAACAAGTTGCTGAATATAAAGGAAAAATTCCTCCTAAAGACTTTGGCAATATGTTAGTTACCGTTGCAACAGAATGGAATAATGCATTATTAGCTATTGAAAATGCTAATATAGGATGGGCTGCAATACAACCAGCATTAGATAGAAGTTATGAAAATTTATTTTATACATATAAAGACGATGGATATGTAGATTTAGATATACAACTTCGAAAAGGATATGATCAAAAAGATAAATCACAAATGGTACCAGGAGTTTCAACAACGTCAAGAACAAGACCATTAATGATATCAGCATTAGAAATGTATATGCGAGAAAAAAGTCCCGTTATACATTCAAAAAGATTAATACAAGAATTATTTGTTTTCGTTTGGTTAAATAGTAAACCTCAAGCACAAATAGGTTATAACGATGATTTAGTTATGAGTTTTGCAATTGCATTATGGTTACGAGATACTAGTTTAAAATTAAGACAACAAGGAATTGAATTAAATAAACGAGCTTTATCACAATTTCAAAAAACAGATACTACTATATATACTAACAAAGATAAGAATCCTAATGATACTTGGGATTGGAATAATGGTCAAGATAACGAAAATTTAACATGGCTTCTGTAGTTAGTTATATTTATAATAAATTAAAAGAATAGATTATGGCATCATTAAGAAAACGTTTGCAAAGATTATTTAGTACAAATGTAATCGTTAGAAAATATGGTAAAGATAAATTACGAGTTGTTGATACAAATCGATTACAATCAACTGGTAATATAGCACAAAGTAAAATTACTGATCGATATTCAAGATTACATGGAAGTAACAGACATGGATATGGGTCATACGGTTCTGCTTATGGTGGATATGATGCAAATTATTATTCTCAACAAAACAGAAAACAATTATATGTTGATTATGAAATGATGGATAAAGATCCTATTATTTCATCAGCGTTAGATATATATGCAGATGAATCTACATTAGAAGATCAATTTGGAGATATATTAACAATTAAAACAAATAAAACTAATATTCAAAAAATATTATATAATTTATTTTATGATGTATTAAACATAGAATTTAATATGTGGCCATGGGTTCGTAATCTTGCTAAATATGGCGACTTCTTTTTGAAACTAGACGTGTCAGACGAAATTGGAATCATAAACGCAAGACCATTATCAGCATATGAAGTTGAAAGAATGGAAGAATTTAATCAAGAGTCTGGAGAATATAATATTAAATTTCAACATAATCTGTCAGATAATACAGTATATGATGTATTTGAATTAGCACATTTTAGAATGATATCAGATTCTAACTTTTTGCCGTATGGTAGATCAATGTTAGAAGGAGCTAGACAAGAATTTCAAAAATTAATGATGTTAGAAGATGCAATGTTAATTCATAGAATAATGCGTGCACCTGAAAAAAGAGTTTTTAAAATTGATATTGGTAATATTCCGCCAAATGAAGTTGATTCGTTTATGGAACAAATTGTTAATAAAATGAAAAAAGTTCCTTATGTCGACAAAAATACAGGAAATTATAATTTAAAATTTAATTTAAATAACATGTTAGAAGATTATTATCTTCCAGTAAGAGGAGGAAATAGTCAAACACAAATAGATACATTACCAGGAATGACTTTTACTGGTATCGAAGATATTGAATATGTTAAACATAAAATGATGGCTGCTTTAAAAATTCCAAAGCCATTTTTAGGATATGACGAAGGGGTTGAAGGAAAAACTACATTAGCTTCCATGGATATTAGATTTGCTAGAACAATTGAAAGAATTCAAAAAATTATTTGTTCTGAATTATCTAAAATTGCAATAGTTCATTTATATGCACAAGGGTTTGAAGGAGAAGATTTAATTGGTTTCGAATTATCATTAACACCTCCATCAATTATTTATGATCAACAAAAAGTTGCATTAATGAATGAAAAAATTCAATTGGCTGTTGCAATGAAAGATTCTAAATTAGTTTCTGATAAATATGTTTACGAGTATATATTTAATATGTCTGAAGATGAATGGTTAGAAGAAAGAAATAATGTTGTAGAAGATTTAAAATTGAGATTTAGACAAAATCAAATTGAACAAGAAGGAAATGATCCTACCTTAACAGGCATATCATATGGTACACCACACGATTTAGCTTCAATGCATCAAAGCACTGATGACGTTATAGACACTGATAAAGGAGGACGTCCTCCAGAAGGAATAAAATATGGTCAACATGCGAATGAATTAGGATGGGATCCAACTGGTGCAAAATCATTGAAACAAGCTAGCACGTTTCAGCCTCATACAAAAAAACGTACAAAAACTGAAAATGTTGAAATTCTTAAAAAAATTAAACAAAATAGATCTAAAATATTATTTGAAACTAAAAAAGAAACCGATGATACGGGGTCAATGTTGGATGAAAATAATATTTTATAAACATTACTATATTTATATGAAAGAACTTGTGTATTAACATGAAAAACCTTAAACATTCAAAGTATAAAAATACGGCTATTCTTTTTGAAATGTTAGTCAGAAAACTTACATCAGAAACTTTGACTTCTGACAAAACAGTTACTGTTGAAATAATTAAAAAGTATTTTGGTAAAAATACTGCATTATCAAAAGAATTACAATTATATAATGCATTAATAAAAGAAACATTAAAAACAGAAGCTCAAGCTTTAGATTATATAAGAAGTTGCAAAGTTACTCATAGTAAACTTAATAAAGGATTATTACGTAGACAACGTTATAATCTAGTTAAAGAAATTTCAGAAAATTTTGATTTTCAAAAAGTATCAAAAATTAGAATAAATAATTATAAAGAACTAGCTTCTATATATAAATTATTTGAATATAGCGAAGCTGATAATCCAAAGGATTTATTAGAGTCAAAAACTGCTATTGTAGATCATTTATTAGGAAATATAGAACAATCGCTTAAACTAAGTCCATTATTAGAAAAATATAAAGGATATGATACAGATGTTAGAATGTTATCATATAAGTTATTAGTAGATAAATTTAATTCAAAATATTCTGGATTAGATGAAAATCAAAAAAAAGTATTAAATAAATATATTACACACGTTAATGATTCCGAATCAGTAAAACAATATTTTGAAAAAATTATTCCTGGAATTAAAAAAGAACTAAAAGAGCAAGTATCATCAATATCAGATAAAGCAACAAAAATAAAAGTTGATAAATTATCTGAAATGCTTTGTAACGTAGAAACAATTAAAATAATAAAAGAATCTCATGTTTTAACTATATTGAGATATTTTGATTTAATTAAAGAATTAAAACAGGTCAATTCAAAATGAAATCATTTTTAAAAGAAATCGAATCTAAGTTTCAAGAAATAAACGAAAAAGATTGGGATGGCGACGGCGAACAAGAATCTGCTAGCGATGAATATATGGGCGTTAAAGATAAAGCTATAAAAAAAGCAATGAAGAAAGAAAACGCAAAACCAGACTTTTTAGATTTAGACAATGATGGTGACACTGAAGAAGATATGAAAGATGCTGCTGCAGCTAACGAAGCTATTGTAGCAAAAGATGAGATTGAATTAGAAAAATTATCAAAAGACCCAAAATTCAAAGATCAAGATATTAAATTAGCAGAAGCAGATATAGAAGAACAAAATGTAACCGGAGCAATAGCCGGCTATCAGACACCAAATGCATTTTCAACAAAAGCACAAGCAAAAAAGAAAAAGCAAATGAAATATGAGTCTGTACAAAAAGCACTTGACAAAAAATATGAAGCAATGATTGAATCATATTCTAGATTTGCAACAAGTAATCCAAAATCAACTCCATCTCAAACTGTTAATGGCACAATTAAAGAAGTAGCAAAAAAATTACAAGAAATAGAGCAATTAGTTAAATATACATCTAGATTAAAAACAGAATCTGGAATTGCCGGATCATCATATGGAAAGTCTACTCATAATGCATTATCAAAAATTTCTGAACGATTATTAAAAATATCAGAACGAGTAAGAAGTTTAGGAGAATAATATGAGTAAGAATTTATTATTAGAATATATACCATTTAAGCCTATCGGCCCTGTTAATGAGCAAATGGCTTCACAATTTGGAGTTCCTGGCGGATTAGTAGTACAAGGGGTATTACAACGAGCAGGAGCTAAGAATCAAAACGGAAGAGTATATCCTAAACATATATTAGATAGAGAAGCTAAAAAATATCAAAAAGAATATATTGATCAAAATAGAGCATTAGGGGAATTAGATCATCCTGAATCTTCTGTTGTTAATTTAAATAACGTTTCTCATAACATTTTAAAAATGTGGTGGGATAAAGATGATTTAATGGGAGCCGTACAAATATTAGAAACACCAGCTGGAAAAATATTAAAATCATTATTCGATGCTGGTATTACATTAGGAATATCTAGTAGAGGATTAGGCTCAGTAAAAGAATTATATAAAGAATCTGCAGTAGAAGTGCAGGAAGATTTTGAATTAATTTGTTTTGATTTTGTTTCAAATCCTTCAACCCATGGAGCATTTTTAAGACCAATGAATGAATCAGTAAACAAATCAACAAAAGATTATAAAAAAGTAAATGATATTATTACATCAATATTATGTGATAGTGGAAAATGTAGGATTTTACCATGAAATTTAAAGAAATATTAGAAGCATTAGAAAGAGAACCTGTAAAAGTAACAACTGAACAAAAGCGTGAATTTGTAGAAGCTGTAAAAGGATATTCACAATTAGGTGAATCTGTATATGGTAAAGGAGATCTTCAAGAATTATGCGAACGTGTTAAATATATGGTAGAAATGGCTCAGCAAGTAACATTATCAGAAGGAGATTGGTTTGACGGCATTACAGTTAACAGACACATGAAAGGCCTTAATGAATCATATAAAGTTTTTGAGAAAACTGCAAAAGAAATTTCACAGCTACAAGAAAGACTTTCTGCTTCATATGAAGATATTGGACAAGGATTAAATAAATATTTTGATGTAAATTAATTTTGAACTTATAAAATAAATTATTATAATAAAGGAAATAGATGTCAAACATTGATAACATGTATCATCAATATTTTGGAATGAAATCTCAAACTAATGAAGCTGATTTAATTAATAAAATATCAGACTACAAAGGAGGATTTCTTTATAAATTAATTGATCCAGCAACAGCAGGAAATGTAAAAGCTGATATACAAGCATTTTTAAATAAAAAAGGAATGCATGTTATTAAAACTAAATTTGACGATGCATCTGGAAAAGGATTTTTTTATGTTAGATTAGGAGAAGATCCTGCAAAAGAATCTCAACGAATTCAAGGATTCATAAGTCAATTACCAGAAGTAGAAAAATTTAAGTTTACATTACGACCAATACAAAAACAACAAGTTACACCAAATCCTTCAAATGAATAAACAAATAAAACATCACAAATCTATAGTACCAGGCAAATCAAATTCAACTAAAGTTATTAACAAAGATATAAACTTTGCATTAAGACTTTGGAAGAAACAATTAAAATCATCAGATTCAATTGATAAATTAAAATCTTTAAAAGAATTTGAAAAACCTAGTATCACTAAAAGACGACAAAAACAAGCAGCTATATATAAACAAAAAATATCTGATATGTATTCTGACTAATACATTAATGTATTAATATATTTAATAAGGTCCTGATTAAGTTCAGGACCTTTTTACTGTTTTTTAACTTCATCTATATTTATAGTAAATACATTATCTCTATATATAATGTCAATATAATCAATTATTCTATTAAGATTACAAATAATCTTATTTCCAAAATAAAAATTTAAGGAGAACAAGTAATGAACGGGAAATCGGACTTACTAAAAGAAGCAATTGCAGATGCCAAAGCCGTTAAGGAAACAGCATTAGCAAACGCTAAAATAGCTCTTGAAGAAGCTTTTGCTCCTAGAATCGAAGCAATGCTATCAACAAAACTTTCTGAAGATTTATACGAAGACGAAATGGAAGACGACGTCGCAGCTCCAGTAGCTGACGCACCTGTCGAAGAACATGACGTTATGTATGAGCCTGAAGCAGAAGGCGGAGAAGATATGGAAGCACCTGCACCAGAAATGGATGTTGAAATGGATATGGAAATGCCTGCTGAAGAACCAGTAGTTGCAGATGACATGGAAATGGAAGGCATGATGTATGATGTAGATGAAGATCCATCTGATCCTAATAGTAGTGTTGAAGAAGATCTAGAATTAGAAGCAATCATAAGAGAGTTAGAAGAAGATTTAAATGAAGAAGAATTAACTGAAGATGGTCATAATAATGACGCAGCTGATTCTACAGACTCAAAAGGAAATGATTTAATGTCAGAACCAAAAGAAATGAAAAATGAAGAATTCAATATTGATGAAATCATTGAAGAAATTCTTTCGGAAGAAGACAAAGAAGAACCTAAAGAAAAAGTAGAAGAAGGTGAGCATGATGATAAAGAATCTAAAGAAAAAGTAGAAGAAATGACTGAAGAATTAACTGAAGCATATGACACTATTGAATCTTTAAGAGACACTATCAATGAAGTTAATCTTTTAAATGCAAAACTTCTTTACACGAATAAATTATTCAGAAATTTTGAATTATCAGAAAGTCAAAAAATGACAGTTATCGAAAATTTCGATAGAGCTGGTAATACAAGAGAAGTTAAATTAGTATTTAGTACATTAGCAGAAAATTTTACAGTTCCTGTAAAAAAGAGACAAATGGTAAAAGAAGGCTCAGCCTCTAAACCAGTTGAATCAACTGCACCTGTATCTAAATCAATAATCAATGAAGGTAATCAATTAGCTAACAGATGGAAGAAGTTAGCCGGATTACTAGATTAAAAAAGGAAAATAAAAAAATGGAAATTTCATCTTTATTAGAAGATAACAATCCTTCCCAAAGAAATGCAGCTAAAGCAACTGTTAATAAATGGGAAAGAACAGGACTCCTTGAAGGATTAAAAGGAGAAACTGAAAAAGCCGGAATGGCTCAGCTTCTAGAAAACCAGGCTAGACAACTTGTAAAAGAAGCGTCTGCAACTGGTACGACAGAAGGATCAGAAGAATGGGCTGGTGTAGCACTTCCATTGGTAAGAAGAATCTTTGCTGAATTTGCAGCAAAAGAATTTGTTTCTGTACAACCAATGAACTTGCCATCAGGACTAGTATTTTATTTGGATTTCAAATACGGTACTGCACAACCAGGATTCGATGACGATAACGCAGACAGTTTAGCACAAACAGGTGATCCTTTTGGACCACAAAGTGCAGCTGATTCTATGTTTGGTATAACTACTACCGAAAATGACCCATCAGGTGGTCTTTATGGTGCTGGTAGATTTGGATACTCAATCAATGAGATAGCAGTTACTGCTTCAGGTACTATTGGTACTGCAACATCATCATCTGTAAACTATGATTCTGCATATACTGATATATTAGCTGCCAACCCACATACGGTTGTTAGCATACCATTATCATCATTGTCTGGATCAGATACTACTGCAGTAAGATCATTTATTATTGCAACTGGTTCCGGTGGTACTGTTAATCAAGTAAGTGCATTTACAAAAGTAAACGCTGCTAAGACACATGTTGAGTTTGTAATTACTGGTTCAAATAGCTTAAGTCCATCTGCTGGTGATTATATTGTAAAATATAGTGCTCAACCATCTGATATATCTAGAGGAGACTTTGAAGATTCAAATCCTTTCAAAGGTTCTGGTGCTGGTACAGGTATCAATAATGGTACTGATATTGACATTCCAGAAGTTAATTTAGAAATGCAATCAGATCCTATAGTTGCTAAGACTAGAAAACTAAAGGCTGTTTGGACTCCTGAATTTGCTCAAGATTTAAATGCATACCATTCAATTGACGCTGAAGCTGAATTAACTTCAATGTTAAGCGAATATGTATCAATGGAAATTGATCTTGAAATTTTAGATATGTTAATCAATGGTGCAGTAACAACTGAATATTGGTCAGCTGAATCTAATCAATTCTTTTCTCCATCACAAAATAAATTTGTTGGAAAAGATGTAGCCGGTGGCGGATATTATAATACACAAGGAGAGTGGTTCCAAACTTTAGGAACTAAACTTCAAAAAGTATCTAACAAAATTCATCAAAAAACACTTAGAGGTGGTGCTAATTTCTTAGTTACTTCACCTGCTGTTGCAACTATCCTAGAATCAATTCCTGGATTTGCTGCTGACACAGATGGTAACAAAATGGAATTTGCTGCTGGTGTTCAAAAAATTGGTGCAATCAATAATAGATACACAGTATATAAAAACCCTTACATGAAAGAGAACGTAATCCTTATGGGTTATAGAGGAGCACAATTCCTTGAAACTGGTGCAGTTTATTCACCATATGTTCCATTAATCATGACTCCACTAGTATACGATCCTGTTAATTTCACCCCAAGAAAAGGTGTAATGACAAGATATGCTAAGAAAATGGTAAGACCAGAATTCTACGGTAAAGTATATGTTGCTGGATTAAATTCTATTTAATAGTTAAATAACTAATTAAATTTTATTTAAACTAATATCTGGAAGGGATGATTTATTTCATCCCTTTCTTACTGTTTTGATATTTATAATAAAAGAAGTACTATGGCAGCCCCAAGAACAAAATATTCAATACAAGCAAGAATAAAATATAAAGGTAATTTAGTTGACGTTTTAGATAGAATACGAGCTATACGTATGGTATTAATGGTTCATATAGAACAAGATTTAGGCAAAGGATCTGAATTAATAACAATAAAAGTTTTATCTCCATATTCAGCTAAAAAAACGTTTCAAGCAATTCAACAATTAAGTACAAGAAAAATTGAGACATTGGAACAAATGGCATTATTAAATAGTACACTAACAAAATTACAATAAGAAAGAATTATAATGGCAGATTATAGTGTAAGTAAACCAATTTGGCCTGGAAGTTCATCTTTCACAACAGGATCAACACCATTTGGGTTTTTTGATACAGATCCAATGTTCCAAACTCAAGCAGATAGTTTTGCAAATCACGCAGCACAAAACGTTGGATATCCAATTATGGATGTAGAACTACTAGATATAAACTTTTATAATGCATTTGAATCATCTGTGATTGAATATTCAAATCAAGTTAATCAAGTTAATATTGCCAATAACTTATTAAACACATTAGGTATACAAACAGGATCTAATTTTTTAACAGATAACTCTTTTACTGACACATTAATAGGATCATCACTATCATATATTACAAAATTATCAAAAACATATGGTACGGAAGCTGATTCTGGTGGTAATTTAAAATGGTATTCTGCTTCAATTGCAATTAAGCCAGGACAACAAACATATAGTATAAGAACAGCGGTATCAGAAAGTTTAGGAATTATATTATCAAATACTAGTTCAATTGAAATTAAACGGGTTTTACATAATGTTCCTCCAGCTATTATAAGATATTTTGATCCATTTGTAGGAACAGGCTTAGGCTCTCAAAATTTAATGGATGCATTTGACTTTGGAGGATTTTCTCCGTCAGTTAATTTTATGATGATGCCATTACATCAAGATTTATTAAGAATACAAACTATAGAATTTAATGATAGAATTAGAAAATCACATTTTTCTTTTGAAATACATGGTGATGATATAAGATTATATCCAACTCCTGGAACAACTGGAACTGCTGCAAGTCCATTTTATAAAAACGTTTGGTTTGAATTTTTATTTGAAGAAAAGAAAGCTGATGAAGCTATATTATTCGGTAATGCAGCTGCTATGACCGGAGCAGTATCAGACGGATCTAATATTCCATATACATATCAAAAATATTCTCAAATCAATGACGTAGGAAGATCATGGATATTTAGATATGGGTCTGCATTAGTGAAAGAAATGTTAGGATACGTACGAAGTAAATATTCTTCAGTACCAATTCCAAATTCAGAAGTAACATTAAACGGATCAGAATTAGTAACACAAGGTCAATCTGAAAAAGACGCATTAATTACGCAATTACGAGAATTTCTAGACAAACTAACAAAGGAAAGTATGATGACACGACAACAAGCTGAAAATGATGCAATGAATGAAGTTTTGTCAAAGATACCAACTAAAATATACGTAGGATAAAAATGGCATTATTTGGTACTCAACGTGATGCAAAATTTTTAGCATCTATTAATGCAGAATTATTAAATGCAATAGTTGATACTGAAATAGAATTTTATAAATTAATAATCGAAGATTCAAATTCTAATATATACGGCGAATCAGTTAACAAAACATATTTTAATTATATATTAATTCCAGCTTTAATTACTAAAGAAGGAAAAACTTCTGAAATGGACGATTATGGTCACACATATACACGTACCGCTCAATTTGGAATATCTAGAGATATTTTAGAAAAAGCTTCATTTTATCCGGAAGTTGGAGATATTATCAAATGGGATAATGAATTTTATGAATTAGACAATGTAGATGCAAATCAATATTTCGCCGGCAAGAATCCTGACACATGGGCTAATGGTAATAAATTTGGATATAGCGTATCTGTTTTATGTGATGCTCACGTAACAAGACAAACTCCAGCTAATATTAGAAAAATGAAATTTGGTGTAACAGATGATAAACAATCATATAAAGGATTTTAATGTCTAGATTTAAAAATTTTAATATAGATCGAAAACAAGACAAACCAGAATTGCGTAATTCTGAATCTGTTAGAGATGATCAAACATTTGATAGATCTTCACAAATTCGAAGAGATGATGATGTAATTAAAACTCCTAGAAGAACCGTTTACAATATTGACTATGCATTAAAATGGTTTATAGAAAATTCAATACAACCTAAAATAACTGGAGCTGATAACAAATTAATTGATGTTCCTGTAATTTATTCTAATGCAGAAAAGTGGGATAGTGTAAGAAGATTAGGTTATATACGAGATGAAAAAGGAATGTTACAATCTCCATTAATAATATTAAAAAGAAATTCAATACAAGAAAGAGATCAATTAAAAAAGTTAGACGTTAATCGATTTGTACCTGGAAATAGTATTATATATAAACAACAATATAATTCTAGAAATCAATATATTGATCAAATATTCCCTATACCAGCTATACCAAAAGAAAATTCTGCAGAATTATATTCAGTCAATATACCGGAATATATTGATGTAGAATACGATCTTTTAATGTGGACTGATTTTACAACACAAATGAATGAATTAATAGAACAATTAATGCCATATGGCGGATTTGCATGGGGAAATGAATCTAATAAATATCGAACACATATAAGAAATTTAAGTTTCGAAACTGTAAATACAGTAGGAAATGATCGATTAGTTAGATGTACAGCTCCATTAACAGTTAATGGTACATTATTAGGAGAACAAGAATACAGATTATCAACAATACAAAAAAAATATTCTTTAAAACAATTAACATGGGATTTTGTAGTAGATGCAGATGAATTATTTAATACAACCGATTTTGGCTCTTTATTACCAGCAGCTTCTCCCGAATTACCTGTTAGTTCACTAGTAAGAATAACAACCCCTGGAGGTGGCACTCCTATAATAATAAACCCAGATCTTATGGAATATATAACAAAATTAAGAGAAGTAGTAGGCACTGCTCAAAACTCAACAACTGTCACTGTAAATGACACTGCAGGAACTAATCCATCAACATTAACAGTTGCTACAAAAGCAGAGTTTGATATTTATGTTAATGGTCAATATGTAGACAAAGCTTTATATACATGGACGCCGGCGTTAACTAGTCCACAAACAGTTGTTTTTAATACTGGTACAATGGGATATGATTTAGATACCGAAGATATAATTATAATAAATGGCAGATGGTCGTTAATTTAATAATCAAGGAATACTAAAATGGCAAGAAGAATTCGAGGAAAACAATTAGCAAAACATTTGGTATTAACAGGATCATTATCAATATCAGGTTCCGGATCTACATTACCTAATTCAGCATCATTATCAATTGACGGGGGAGTAAACAGAAGTGATTCTGCAACAGATCAAATCTTAGGAAATTTTGATGCTGGAACGTTTCATGATGACCTACCGGCTTCTGGAAATAAACAAGTAATAATTTAATAGTTTTTAATAATAGTTTTATATTTATATTAAATATTCAAAACACAACAAAAGGATTTTAATCAATGTCTCAAATTATTCAGCATCGTAGAGGTAGTTTAGGTAATATCAAATCACTAAATACCAACGGCCCAATACATAGAGGTGAAATATTAGTAGCCACCGGATCTTTATATATATCTTCCGGATCATCTGACTCAGATAATTATCATTTATCCGCATCAATTTTCTTTGGAGGATCATTAACTCCTTCCGGAAATGAATACAAAGCATTAACACAAGTTATAAGTGGTTCTGGATTACCTTCTGTAACAACTGGAACATATGGAAGATCATTGGATGGTATTTTATATATTAATACCGACGATAATAAATTATATAGATTAGTAGCTGAAGTAGATGCAAATCCTGCAACATCTGGAAACTTTACTGGATCTCATCAATTAATATCCGGAGGAGGCGGAGGCGGAGGATCTTCTGATTATCCTTCTATAGGAACACCAGATGATGGAACATATACTGATGGTGTATTTCCATTCACTTCTACCACGACAATTGCAAATGCTATAGATCAAATAAATGAAGTATTAAAAGTAATTGCTCCATCTTCACCACCAAATTATCAAGGATTAAGTTTTGCTGCTAGTGGAACTATCACCGGAAAATTATCTTTTGGTGATAATCATGCTATATCTGGTTACACAAATGTTGGAGACAATATTGGTCAAACATATGGTGGCTCTGATTATGCTAGTATTCAAACAGTTGTATTCGCAACGTCATCAGATGTACCATCTGTTGTTGCATCCGATAACACCGGTGGTTTTAAAGGAATATATGGAGATCCTAGTTCAACTACAGGAACTGTTAATGATATTGCAACAAGATTAGGTAAAGGTAATCCTGCAGTAAGTGCTGGATCAAATGGATCATATGTTCAATATGCAGTAGGTGATGGAAAAATTGGTGTTATGGCATTATATTTAAATGGAGCAAGATTTTTAACAGCTTCACTTTCTGGATCTGATGCAGCAGGTGTAGCTCAAATACAAGATACAACTAGTAATGGTTCTAATTTAACATTATCAGCAACACAAAGTGTATTTTTTAGTGACGGAATAGCAAAACTAGAAGGAGCTGAATATAGAACATTTACATATTCAATTGCCACTGCAGATATGAGAAATGGTCATAACTATCTAACTGTTAGACATGAATTAGCAGGAAGTACAAGAACAGCTACTAAACATGATTGGATTCATGACAATTTTTCAGGAACTATGGCTGCAACAGATAATGCAACTCATCCAATAACATCTTCATTGAGTGCAGCTCAAGGATTTGACACATCCAAAGTTCATTCTGTATCTGGAATTAAATTTTATACTCCAGGATTTGGAGCTAGTCTAGTTCAAGCATATACATCATCATTTACTGGAATATATCAAAATGTATATCCATCAGCAACATCGGCTATTACAATGGGATCAAACAACATGACCATTGATTCTAGTACTAAAAAGATTGAAGGAAGTAAAATATCAACATTAACTGGAGCTTCTGCAAATAAATTTCCAGATTTAGATATAGCAAATCATCCAACTACCACAGAAGATAGTAACATGACAATGTCATTTGCAGCAACTGTCGATATTACAGACACAGGCGTATTTCATGCACCAGGAAGTGGTACTACAAATGCTGCATGTTCATTTGGATTTAGTTCCGCAGTAACTCCATTGATGAGATCTGGTTTAAGTGCTCCATCGATTACAAATGAAAATAGATATTATTATAACTCAATTACATCTGGATCAACTAGCGAAGCTTATATTGAAACATTTAGAGGAGAAATTTATAGACAAGCATATTCTGCTAATAGTATAGGATCAACATCTAATACATGGAATGGAACTACAGATTTATCTAATAGCACAGCAGGAGCGGTCCAAGCAGTACAATTTCAAACTAAACTAATAGATATAAAATCAGCTGGTAATAGTGGTGTTTTCACAACATTCCACGGTCCTTCTGGTCAACCAACATATTCTGCAGGTAATGTAGCTTCTGGAGACAGATCATATGTTAGATATTTTAAAGCTCCATTTGCATCTGGATATAAAGAATTTGCTATAGAATTTGTAGGCTCCGGAAAAATTGTTCCTGACGGATCATCATTATTTCAAGCCGATGATGAATATTTCAAAGTTCAAGTAATGAGAGGAACGACAGCTAATGGTGCTGGGGCTGGTGTAGCCAATGCATGGGCTGATCCAGTAGGAAATGGAACATTTTCTAGACTAAACACTTTAAATACTTCAAATCATTATGTACCATTAGCATCTTCAACTAGTAACATTAGTTATACTGAAAATGTTACTTTATCAGGAGGAACAACTGTACCAACCGGTGTTATTCCATGGAAAGACAACGCCGGCGGAGTTGTATCAGCTAATGATATAATTGGTATTCATATTATATTGCCAGAAGGGTTTACCGGAAATATTGATGCTATAGCATTTAATTATACAAACGTTACATCAGGTAATGATGGTAACAGTGTAACTGTGCCAATATTACAAAATGTTTCATCTGGTAACTTATAAGAGATATTAAATAAAAAATAGGAAAATAAAAAATGGCTAATTCATTTGTAAATGATACATTAACAGAAATTGCAGTAAAGCGATTATCCGGTAAAGCACAAACTAGTACTAGATTAACAATAGAAGGAGAAACAATAGGTTCTACAGTATCAGTTGCAGCATCAACTGTATTTGGAGAAGAAGTACCTAACGATCCGTCAGGAACATTATTTGCATTAACTACAAATGTTGAAAAAGTAAGATTTGAATTATCCCCAATTCCAGATTCATTTTATCAAGCAACAGATGCTGAAACAGGCGAAGGAACTGGAGTAACAACGTATCATGGATATGCATTAAAAATAACTGGTTCATATAATGTAAATTCATCTAATCCAGCTAAAGGTACTGGAGTATTTCAAGATGGATTTCATTTAAGTGGTTCGAGAGGAGCTTTACAAATAGTTCCACCAAATCAATCTTCTTTAAAGGGAGATGCAAATAAATATAATGCAAAAATTTATTCTACAAATGGACCACAAATTGCTGCAGATTCTAGTATTGATTGGTATCTAGATCAATTTGCAGGAATATTATTTATAGAAGATCCTGTTGATTATGGAACTATAGGATCTCCAAATGCTGCTAACCTCGTACCTTATGTAGTAGAATCATATATCTATACTGGTAAAATGGTTAAAACTAGATTAGATGAAGCTAGTCCTAGTACCGGAGGCGGAGGACATTTCCTAGCAACAGGATCAGCAGCAAGTCCCGTATCAGCTTCATTAAATGTTGGAACAGATGATATATTTAAAATATCCAGCGGATCAACAGATCTAGTAACATTATCAACTACTGGTGGCCAAACTAATTTCAATATAAATGGTAATTTAGTAGCTACACAATACATTGTTTCATCTTCTGTATCATTCTTTACACAATCATTCTCTTCTGGATCAACCATATTTGGTGACACATTAGACGATACACATTTATTTACAGGATCATTATTTTTTACTGGTAGTTCAACATATGCAACTATGAGTAACTCCGGATATCATGAAATTGCATATCAAACTTCTAGAGGCGGATTAAAATTTAGTCATGTAATTGATGGGGGATCATTTTAACGAATGTCGACAGGAAACGTAATAAGATTAAGAAGATCCACAACTGCAGGATCAACTCCATTAGTAAGTACGTTACAATCTGGAGAATTATCAATTAATGTATATGACGGAAAATTATTTTTCAAAAGATCAAAAGATGGTAGTGATACAATAGAACAAATATTTACTACAGACACATTTGTTACAGGATCATTACAATTTAAACCTGATAGCGCAGAAACAAATATATTAGAAGTACATGAAAATAATAGTACTTCAGCTTTGATAATAACATCACAAAGTATAATGACATTAAGAAAACAAGAAAGAGCAACACCTAATCCATCTTCTGGAGGAATTATGTATTCCGGTAGTTCATTTTGGGTAGGTTTAGATTGATCTCGTTTTCTTAATATAATGGTATTTATATATAGTATAAAGCATACATAATATAATTAAATAAAAATATAATAAAAATTAAAAACAAAAAGGATTTAAAATGGCAACATGGAAAAAAGTCATTGTCTCTGGTTCAACCGCTGATCTAGCAAATGTACAAAATGCTGGTATTGCTTCTAATCAAGTAGTAGTAGGCGCAGGAGCAGGAGCAAATCAAGTTGGTAAGGCATTAACAGCCGGCCAAATATTAATGGGGAACGCATCAGCTGTCCCAACAGGAACAAGCGTTTCTGGAGATGCAACATTATCAAATGCAGGAGTATTATCTATTGCAAATGATAAAGTAACGTCAACAATGTTATCTGGAAGTATTGCAGATACACCAACAACAGGTGATTTAGTAAAAGTTGGTGCAAATGGAGCATTTACATTCTCTCCAGCAGCATCTACATTATCAGCAGGTAAAGGTATTGTAATACCATCAAATAATAAAATATCAGCTTCGATTGATGATTCAACTATTGATTTTGATGGATCAGAACAATTACAAGTTAAATCTGGTGGTATAACAGCAACTCAACTTGCTGACGATGCAGTAACTGGAGATAAATTATCAAACGCAGTAAGCGGTTCAATTGTATTAAATACAGCGAAAGTATCAAATGCAACTCACACAGGAGATGTAACAGGTGCAACTGCACTTACTATTGCTAACGATGCAGTATCTAACGCAAAATTAGCTAACATGACTCAAGGTACTATTAAAGTTGGTGGTGGTTCAAATGCACCTACTGATTTAGATGCTAAAACAGCAGGACAGATTTTAGTTGGTGATGGAACAGATGTTAACTCAGTAGCAGTATCAGGCGACGTAACTTTAGATTCAACTGGTGCAGTAACAATTGCAGACGATTCAGTTAATGGCGATAAATTAACTGATAATATTACAATAGCTGGTAATTTAACAGTAACAAGTGATTTAATAGTTAACGGAACAACTACAGAAGTTAGAACTGCCAATTTAAATATTGAAGACAAATTCATATTATTACAATCTGGTTCAGATGCCGCAGCTGCCGGCGATGTAGGTATTATATTTGGAGGAGTTTCAGCTGAACCAACTGTTGATTCATTTAGTTCTGGGCAAGGTTCATCATTATTTGTTGATAAAGAATTACAAAGACTATCTTTAAGTAATGGCGCTGTTAGCCACGGTGCAACCGCAGCAACAGTAGGAGCACATATACCATTAGTAACTACCGGATCATTAACCGCAATAACACAAGTAGGTAACTTTAAAGTTGACGCTAGTGGTGATCTATTTGTATATGCAGGATAATTATTAATTATATTAAGTATATTTAATTTTATATTATATTTTTAAAGCAGGGAGAGATTCTCCCTGCTTTTTTATATATAAATTTGTATTATTAAATATTTATTATTATAATCAATATAGAAAGTTATATATGGCCTTTGTAAGAAATCAAAATAAAAAAAATGTTATTATAGAAAAACAAGATACCAATATTAATCGGTCATCTAAAAAGTTTCAAGAATCTAAAAATACACAATTTCAACCACAATTCACAAAATCTGAAGCAATATGGATGATGGGGTTAATTAAAAATCATACATTTAAAGGAGAAGAAGTACAAAAGGTTTATGAAGCAGTTGTTAAATTACAATTAATTGTTAATGAATCTAAATAGTTATATATTTATATTAAAATAAACTTATTGTTGGCCCGAAAGGGAAGTGGGCAGTATTAATACTGTAACCAACCATAATAGGAGAAGTAAATGCCAAACTGGAAAAAAGTCATTTTATCTGGCAGTAATGCCGTTCTAGCAGAAATAACTGCATCAAGAAATTTATCAGGTAGTGGGACAGCTACCGCATCATATGGATTATTCACCGGATCTTTTGGAGGAGACGGGTCACAATTAACAAATGTTCCATCAACACCTTTCCCATTTACAGGTGACGCTTTAATTACTGGCTCATTAATAGTATCACAATCATATACAGTTGGAGACACAGACTCAACAGCATTAAGATTAATAGGATCAGGTTCAGTAAGTCAATCAGGAATATTTGAAGTAGAAGGATCAGCAGGCCCACTATTTTCAGTAGCAGATGGATTAGATGGTGTTTTAATGGAAGTAAATAATATTTCAGGTTTACCATTATTTCAAGTATCATCTTCAAATGAGGTATTCATTAATAGAGGTAATTTAACATCTGGTGTTACTACTGCTACTGCGTCATTTGCATATTTCACCGGATCATTTGCTGGCGATGCATCTGGATTAACAAATGTCCCTGCAGGTTCAACACCAACCTTAGATGCAGTAACAACAGCAGGTAATGTTACCTCAAATGCAATTACCGCAGGAACGATATCGGGATCTTCTTTCAAATTAAACAATGCAAATGCTTTATCACATACTGGAAATGTTTTATATGTAGGTAATGCAAATGATTGGACTACTATAGAATTAGGTAGACAAACAACAGATGAAATTCATGTTAATGGTCTTTTAAAAGCAGAACAACTTTTAAGAGCAGAACAAGGTATAATAGTTTCAGGTTCTACTATCTTTAAACCAACAACTTCTTCCCCAGCTAGTATAGAATTTTCCACGGAACCTTATAGTGGTCAACGAACTCCAACTATAACATTAAAAAATGCCTCTGATCAAAAAACAGTTCATATAGGACATTCTATAAATGATGGCTTGTTTGAATTATATAATTCTTCTGAAACTAGAGTTGTAAGTATTCAAGAACATTTTCAAGCATTTTCTCCTCCAGGTGGACTTAGTTCAGGGTATGGAACTTATTTTGGTGTAACTAGTTCAATTTCTCCATCAGTAGCATCTCCAGATTCATATGTTAAAATAGCACATGATGGTTATAGTGCAGTACCTTATAGTATTTTACAACTAAATAAAAAAGGAACTTTTGCAGGTTCTGGCTCTATAACATTACAGGGCATAATGAACAGCAATAATAATTCTGCACCTTCAATAGGTATTACTTCTGTTAATGGAAATAGAGTAGTTAATTTCGGAGGTCCTGGATTTGTAAATGCTGCTAACGTACATAATAACTATTTAAAATATGGATTACAAGTAGGAGGTGATTTTACAGGTAATTCCTCCAATATGGCCCTTACAGATGGTTCTTTAATAATGTCAGGATCAACTGGAGGATTTTCAGTAAAAAGTGTTTCAAGTGAAGCTGAAATTAAAACAAATGATGGGGATACTACTTTAACATTAGGTACTACTTCTTCATTTTCATATGTGTCAGCTTCAGCATTTAAAGGTGATGGTTCAAATTTAACAAATTTACCAGCAGGTTCAACACCAACACTACAACAAGTAACAGACCAAGGTGCATCTACAACAAATGACATTCAAATAACAGGTTCATTAAATGTATCTGGATCAATAGATATAGAAATGCCATCTGGATCTGCTTTTACAATACATGAAGGCGATGCATCTACTAATTATGAAAATAGATTAGATTTTTTCTATGATGAGTCAGACCCAACATTAGAAATAGCAGCAAGAGCTGCAACATCTACATTAATATTAAGTAAAGATGGTGGCGGCTCATATAAAACAACACTTACGGGGTTAGGTACATTAACTTATAAAGCAGCTGGAACAGATTATGGAGTTCAATTAGGCACATCATTTAAACCTGTTGCGACAAATCAACAAGATTTAGGATTTTATAATCGTAGATGGAAAAATCTTTATTTATATTCGACTAATAAAATTGGTTGGGGAACTACAAATGCAGATGACCATGCTGCATTTGCTCATACTTCCGGAACTGGTAAAATAACACTAGAAAGTGATGTGTATACTCCAATATTTGAATTAAATGGTCCTATAACAGCTTCGGCATTTAAAGGTGATGGTTCACAATTAACAAATTTACCAGATCCATTCCCATTTACAGGAAACGCAGGTATAACAGGATCATTATCTATAACAGGTTCAGGAGGATTATCAGTAGAATCATCAGGTTCAACAGTATTTGAAGTAATAGGATCAGAAGGTACATTATTTTCAATAGATGATGATTTAGATGGAGTTATATTTACTGCAAATGATCGATCAGGTCTTCCAGTACTAGAAGCGTCAGCTTCAGGAGAAGTTTACATAGGAAAATCACCACAATCTTTATACACAACCGCAGTCATAAGTTCTAATAACGCTAACGTAACGCAGTCAATTTATGGATTGGATACAAGTTCATATGGAGGAGCATTCTTTGAATACACTGCTCATTCGGGGTCAAACGCACGTGCAGGAAATATAATGTCTGTATGGAATGGTTCAAGTCTTAATTTCACAGAGACTACCACAACTGATATTGGCTCAACATCAGATTTAGTTATGAAAGTTCATGTATCAGAAAGTCAAGCACAATTAGCAGCTTTCTCTACAAATGCAGGTTATAATATTAAAACAATAATAAAATCAATATAATATGGGAATCAGAAGAGGTTCAATATCAACCCCAATAATAGCGGATGGGCTAGTATTCAATATGGATGCTGCAAATAGGGCAAGTACTATACCTAGTACTAGTACTTTAAAAACATTTAATACTGTAGATACTGCTGTATCTGGTTCTATATCTACAGATGCAACATGGGAAGATGGATCTCCTTCCTCATTTGATTTTGATGGTACTGATGGTTATATAGGTTTTTCAAATCTAGGATCAATATGGAATATGGTTAATTCAGCTTATACTGTAAATCTTTGGTATAAACAACAACAAGGTAGTGGTACAGGTATGCCAATAATGCATTTTTATGGAGGTTCTGGAGGAAGTGCTGATATGTTTTGGATATACAATAGACCTCAATTTTCTAGATGGGATATGTATAATAATGGTGGTGCAGGAATTAATAGATTTGTTATTACTACTACTACAGGTGTTTGGTATAATATGACCTTTACATGGTCAACATCTGAGGGTTTAATAAAGGCATATCAAAATGGTGTTTTTAATAGTAGTCAAGCACAAACAGGAATCCCAGCATCAGGTAATACTAATTTTGAAATAGGTAGAGATAATATTCCCTCCACTAATTTAAATGCAAATATAGCAAGTCTTCAATTATACAACCGCGCCTTATCAGCAAATGAAGTTTTACACAACTACAATGCATTAAAAGGGAGATTTGGATTATAAATAAATTTTCATTATAATAAAATTAAAAGAAAGTTACAACATGAAATCAAAAAAATTAGATAAAACAGATATTGAATCAATAACAAATGTACAAGGACAATTCACAGAATGTACCAATTCATTGGGTTTATTACAAATTGATGAAAAAACATTAAGCAACCAATTGCTAATGATTGAAGAAAAGAAAAATGAAATATTTAACAAATTTGATGAATTGAGAAAACAAGAACAAGAACTAGTTCAAAGTTTGCAAGAAAAATATGGTCAAGGCCAAATAAATCTTCAAGAAGGCACATTTACGCCAAATAACTAGTTTTTTCAAGTTTTGTTATATATTTATAATAAACATAATTATAGGAGAATAATCGATGGCCGAAAGAATTGTATCGCCAGGCGTATTTACTAATGAAATTGATCAGTCATTTTTACCTCAAGGAATTGGTGAAATAGGAGCTGCTTTAATTGGACCAACTATTAAAGGTCCAGCACAAATACCAACAAAAGTAAAAAATTACGCTGAATTTGAAAGTATATTCGGATCATATACAGAAGATTCATATTTACCATTTACAGCAAAAGAATATCTAGATAATGCAGGAACATTAACTGTTACAAGATTATTGTATGAAAATGGATATAAATTAACAAATGGAGCATTAGCAGTTATTGCTGAATCTGGTTCTGGAGCAGGAAAGAAAAGCTTTGTATCCCATATTCTTCATCCAACCGTTCCTATAAATTATTCAGCTGATTCAAATATATTTGAAAAGTCATCTATATCAAATGGAGAGTCAGGATCATTCTCTGTAAAAATTTCTGGTTCATATGGAGTTGACGCAACATATCCTGGTTATTCTGGATTTGCTTCAACAACAGGTGTTAATACAGTTGTATCAGCTTCTATTAATGATTCTAGTAATGCATATATCGAAAAAATATTTGGAAGAAATCCAAAGTCAATTGATTATCCAGTATATGTTCAATATGAAAACAAAAATATTAAAAGTCAATTTAATAATTTAGGCAATGTATCTGTTAAAATGCAGATAATAAGTAATTATGAATATTTACAAGACTTTAAATCACCATCTACCCCATTTATTACATCACAAAAAATAAGTGGAACAACAAAAAACTTATTTAAAGCACATGCATTATCTCATGGCAATGGAGAAAATTATGATTTTAAAATAGGTATACAAAATATTATTACTGCCGCAGAAAATCCAGAGCAAACCGGCTATGGTAAATTTGATTTAGTAGTAAGAGGAGTTAATAATAAAAATATATTAGCATCTCCATTTGATTATAATGACACTGATATATCTCCTAACATATTAGAATCATTTACTAACTTAAGTTTAAATCCAGACTCACCTAGATATATTTCCAAAGTAATTGGAGATGTACATCAATATATAGATGCTGCATCTAAAAGACTAGTTGAATCAGGAACTTATGAAAATAATTCAAAATATATAAGAATTGAAGTTGCAACATCTGTTGAAAATAAAATTAATCCTAGTGCCGTACCATTTGGATTCAAAGCAATAAGTTCTCCAATTGCAAATCCGTCTGCGAGTATTAATTTAGTTGCTACTTCAAATATAACAACCCAAATTGGGTCATCAGGATATAATTCTAATATATTCTTTGGATTTGATTATACTAACGAAAATAATTTAAATTATCTTGCTCCTACTCCAACGTCTGGATCGTCAGTTGGATCAAACGTAGACTTTTATTTAGGAGATCTCAATCAAGACGCAGCAGCTAGCTTCCCGTCTTCAGCTCCATATAGTGGAAGTATTGGAACTGCATTAGATGCTGGAATTATAGATTCTAGAGTAGCAGTTTCTACTAGAAAATTTATTATTCCTATTCAAGGAGGATTTGATGGTTCTAGACCAAATCTACCAAAATATGCAGGAGAAAATATATCTTCCACTAATGCATTTGGATTTGATTGTTCTGCAGATGGGAAATCTGGAACGACTGCATATAAAAATGCATTTAACACATTATCAAATACAGATCAATACGACTTTAATATGTTAATAACACCAGGTGTAGTTCATGAATTACATTCATCAGTAACAAATGCTGGTATAACATTATGCGAAGCTAGAGCAGATGCATTTTATGTAATGGATGCAGTAGGAAAAACAAGTAATATTAGCACTGCTAAAACTACCGTTAAAACATTAGATTCAAGTTATGCTGCAACATATTATCCATGGGTATTAACTCAACCGGTAGGAGCTCCTAAAGCATTATGGGTTCCACCATCTGTAGTTGTACCTAGTGTTTTATCATTTACTGATAGAATTGCACATCCATGGTTTGCCCCAGCTGGATTAAATAGAGGTGGTTTGTCTATGGTATCTAAAACATATATAAGACTTTCTCAATCAGATCGTGATGAATTATATGAAAATAGAATTAATCCAATTGCAAACTTTCCAAATGAAGGAGTATGTATTTGGGGACAAAAAACATTACAAGCTTTACCGTCTGCTTTAGATAGAGTAAACGTTAGAAGATTATTAATTACAGTTAAAAAATTCATTGCTTCGGCAACAAGATTTTTAGTATTCGAACAAAATACAGCATCAACGAGAAATAGATTCTTGCAAATAGTAAATCCTTATTTACAAGATATAGTAGCTCAGTCAGGTTTAAGTGCATTCCGTGTAATAATGGATGAAACAAATAACACTCCAGATGTAATTGATCAAAACTTTTTAATAGGTCAATTATTTTTACAGCCAACCAGAACTGCGGAATTTATTGTGTTAGACTTCACTATTCAACCAACTGGTGCTTCATTTCCTGATTAATTTTTAGAAATGAATATATTTATATAAAAATAGGATATACAATGTCAATAAACATAGATTTACTTAAAAAATTACCAAATCAAGGACAAACCCAACTAAATCAAAACTTAGCAGGAGTTGATTACACTGACTTATTTGCTAAAGCATTTGATTGGGAACCTAAAATGACCAATAGGTTTATTATGGAATTTGAAGATATTCCATCTCATTTAATTAAAGCTTCTGGTAGACCAAGTGTTAATAATGGTAACGTAGTGTTAGATCACATTAATGTTGAAAGAAAAGTTAAAGGTAAAACAAGATGGCAAGATATCACTATAACATTGTATGATGCTATCGTACCGTCAGGCGCTCAAGCAGTAATGAATTGGGTTCGTAATCATCATGAATCATTAACAGGTAGAGATGGATATGCAACCGGACCAGCTAAATATAAAAGAAACATTAATTTTTACTCATTATCACCAACCGGCGAGAAAATAGAAGAGTGGGAATTAAATGGAGCTTATATTAGTGATGCATCATTTGGTGATATGGATTGGTCAAATGAAGCAGCTGTAGAGATTTCATTAACATTGTCATACGACTTTGCAGTATTAAAATATTAATTTATTAAAAACAATGGGAGTATTTTGCTCCCATTTTTACTGGTTTATAATATTTATATATAAATAAGTCATCATCATTCATACTGTTACAATAATAGCCCGGTAACATATGAAATATCTATATTTTCTTTTATTCTTTATTTGTAATTACAATATATATTGTCAAGATACTATCTTCCGGTTTGAAGAAAAACCTATAGTTGGAAAGATATTGTTTACTAATCATGATATTATATTTTATAAAAAAAATAATTTTATAAAAGATATACCATCAGAACTTGTATTTGGATATAAAAAAAATAATAAATTGTCTATATTATACAAAGAAAAAGGACAGCCATTTACCACAATACAAATGAACGATTATATAATAGGCAGGACTAAAGGATATCAAGATTATAATCCAGGAATTCCATTTACAGTCGGATTTTTTAGTACTTATTTTTACACATATTATAATACAAGAGGGTTAACAAGAAATCCAAAATTTTCATCATTAGCATTTACTGTAGTTCCAACAATGTTATTTACATATATAAAGCCCAGAACCAATAAATTATGGAGCTTAGAAAAAAGAATAGGATATCAATTATCTAGATCTGAAAGAAATCAATTAACTAGTTTTATAGGTGCTATACTAGGCACGGCATTTATATATACACTCTACTTTTCAAGTAACTAATATTTATAATAAAGTTATTAAAAAGGAGTTTATATGACAAAAGTAACAGATCGTTACAACGACAAAAATTTAATTGATTTAGCAAAACAACAATATGTAGATAAAAAGACGTCTACTATTCCATCTGAAATAGTGCAATTACCATCTCAAGGAAAAATATATCCAAAAGATCATCCATTGCGAGAAGGAATAATTGAAATACGTCATATGACTGCATATGATGAAGATATATTAACTAATTTATCATATATTCAACAAGGGGTTGTTTTAGACAAATTAATAGAATCTATTACACTACAAGATATAAATGTTTCAGAACTAGCTAGTTGTGATGTTGAAGCTATTATATTAACATCTAGAATTTTAGCATACGGTAGTGATTATCCAGTAACAGTAACAGATCCAAAAACTAATAGTATATTAAATAGAACAATTGACTTAACCAAAGTGCAATACAAAGATTTTGAGTTAACTACAAACGAAAATGGAGAATCAAGTTTTAATTGCTCTAATGACTCAGTTATTAAATTTTCATATTGTTTAAAACAAAATAAAAATACTAACAATGAACGATTAATATCTTCATTTTTGTTAAGCACAATTCGTGAGGTAGACGGAAAACGTACTTCTGAAGAAATTGATGAATTTTTAAAATATAAATTTTCGTTAGCAGATTCTAGAAAATTTCAGAGATATGTTTCAGATAATGCTCCAGCAATTTTAAAAGAATATGAGTTTGAAGGTGAAGATGGAGGCACCTTTACTGCCGGGTTTCAATTTGGACCAGAACTTCTTTGGCCTGAAACCAACTGATAAACCAAGATTACATGATCATATTTTTGATTTAGTTTGGTTAGGAGAAGGGAGATGGTCTTGGAATACTATATATGATATGCCAATCTATTTAAGAAAATTCTATACAAACAAACTAAATCAAATAATAGAGAAAAAAAATGAAATATCTAGCCAAAGTGGTTCAACTTCTAATAAAAGTAAAAAACATATCGAAAAAGGTCCGTTTTAAATATTTATTAAAAAGAATCCATTAATGAATATTCATAAAACTATATCAATATTAAAGTTACTTCCTACACAAGGAGAGAATAATACCAAGCCTGTATCTCCTGAAGAAGACGCAAAAAATAAAGCACAATCAAAATTAGATAAAGCATCTAGTGACTTTAAAAGCACATTAGGAATTAATATAGCTACAGCAAACAGAGAATTAGATAAAACAATTCAAGTTCTTGGTTTAGTAGAAAATGCTGCCCTTAAAGTTATTGATAGATTCAATATTTTAGAAGATCGAGCATTAGGATTACAAAAAGCATTAAAATTAAATTCAGACGATGCAGTCGCATTTGCAAAAAGTATTGATGCACTTGATATACAAATGACTGTTAATCGTAACACAGCAAAACAATATATTGGCGAATTACAAAATTTTATTCCAGGTACTGCAAAACTTATTAAAGGAAATGAAAAATATTTTAAAACACAAGTAGCTGCAAATGAAGTACTTCGTGATAGAGCAAAATTAGACGAAAATTCAGCAATTGCTGTACGTAGACTAACAAACTTACAAAATGGACAATTGATACCATCAATTACCGAATATGCAAAAATAGCCACAGAATTTGCGAGTGGTGAAGGAGGATTTAGCTATCAAGGAGCCTTCCAAGACTTTTTCCAAGAAATTAGTACATTGTCAGATGATATAGTAGGACAATTTAGTAATATGGGTAAACGTGATCTAGTAAAAACTGTATTAGAAGCTAAGCGTTTAGGATTAACATTAAATGATTTACAAAAATCCGGAGAAGGATTTTTAGACATTCAAAAGCAAACAGAAGCTTCTATGACATTTCAAATGTTTTCCGGAAAAAGATTTGAAACTCAAACTAATAAAAATATAGCAGCATCTATGGCACAAGCAACAATTAATGGAGATGCAGCTAAACAATTAGAAATTATCAATGATGTTGTTGCAACACATGGAGATATGCTAAAAACAAACTTTAAAGCTCGTAAAGCAGCTGCAGATATGTTAGGCATAGAAGAATCTACGTTGTCAAAAGTTTTGGTTAGACAAAAAGAATTAAAAAAAATAGGCAGTGCTGATCAAGGTGATATGAGTCTTGTAGAACTCAATAAATTAATTGACGAACTGGATTTAAGAACAAGTACTGATAGAGTTAAAACAGACATATCAGAAAAAAAAGCAGCTGCTGTAACCGGTGCAACAGATGCAAAATTTGTTGCAGACAAGTTCATCAAAGCACAAGGTAGTATTACAAAAACACTTACTGATTTTTTTGAAACAAAAATAGGACAACTAGCTGTTGATACATTATTTCTAAGTGGCGACATAAAATTTGGAACAGAATTACTTAAATCTACAGCTACATCTACTGTAACCGGAACTGCAATCCAACAGAGACAATTCGGCGGACCAGTAGCAGCTGGAACATCATATGTAGTCGGAGAAGTTGGGCCAGAAATGTTTACACCATCTACTGCTGGAACTATTACTCCAAATAATCAAATGGCATCGAGTGGAGGTGGCTCTCAAGCTATAGTAGATGCTTTAAAAGAAATTCAATTCAATGTTATAAATAAATTTGACGGAGATGCTATATTAACATCTATCGAAATGGCTGCAGATAATAGATTAACATAGAAATATAGATATGGCAAATACATTTGATATAAATTTAAATTATAATCCAAATCCGAATTATAATTCGCAAAACTCATTATTTCCAAAATCTGGATATTCTGTAGAAAAAGATTTATCTACATCAAATAAAAAATTAAATCCATATGTTATAGATTTATTTCAATATGGAAATGGATCTCCTGGAATTACATATTCAATTGAGTCATCTCAAACAGGAACTGGTACGCCTAATACTATATATTCTGCAGAAAAAAATTTATCTACATCAAATAAAAAATTAAATTCTTATAGTGTCAATACCGATCAATCATCAACAACTATATTTGGTATTCCATACAATGTTAACACTGATCAATCAGAAACTGGTATATTTGGTATTCCATACAATGTCAATACCGATCAATCAGAAACTGGTATATTTGGTATTCCATACAATGTTAATACTCAAGTAAATAATACTAGTGTTGTTAATAGTAATTTTATAACATTGATGTCAGTTCCGGAGTTGTTTCCTCCTATGTCAACATTAACTCAAGAACCAAAAATGTATATTCCGGAAATACAATTAGGTGATACTGTACCATACAATGAAAATTCATATTATTCTGATTCAATAACACCTAAATTAAATATATTACAATCCGCAGATTCCATAAAATTCAAAGAAGCTGCTAGTAATTATTTTTCTGGATTAAATGTTAATCTTGACCAATTAGACTTATCAAATACAGGCCTGTCTGCAGCATCTGCATTATTAGGAAGTAATAGTATATTGGATGGATTAAAAAAACCAAATACATTTGAAACATTGCCATTTGATAAGTTAACTAAAAATCCAGCATTACCCGGAAATAGCACCTTTCAAGATTATAGACAACGATTTGAAAATAAAAAATTTATACATGGTGCTGCAGCTGCGCTACGTGGAAGTGCAACAGCAGGAGCTTATGCAGCTGCTCAGTTATTGCCTGGTGGCGCCTATACTGTATTTAATTTAGAATCAACATACGGCTTTCCGGATAGTAATCCTGAATCTGATTTAGATTTTACTGCTAGAACTGAAGTTGCAACTACATGGAATAAATTAGCTGGAAGCTCGCTGAAAGTAAAAAACTTGTTTAAAAAAGGTGAAAAGGCATTTGAACCTGGTGGACAATGGCAACAAACTATTAATCCATTAGAATCTTTAAAAGAATTTACCGGTGATAAGGTATCTGTAATTGATTTTTCACAACGTGGAAAAAATAATATATATCAATGGAAACCAGAAGGATTAATTAAAAATTTTATTGATAATAAAGTATCTATATTAGGAAATACATTAGATAAATTAGGAGTAGGACAAACATCTGACTTAATTAAATTTTATTTTACCGGACCTAAACTACATGCTAACTCAAACGAACAAGATGATGTAATTGTATTTAGAGCAATAATAAATTCGTTAACTGATTCATTTTCTGCAAATTGGAGTCCAGTGCAATTTATAGGCAGAGCAGATCCAAATTATACATATCAAGGATTTTCAAGAAATTTTGATATAGGATTTACTATATATGCAACACATCGTGATGAATTAAAACCAATATATAGAAAATTAAATTATTTAGCTAGTTATACAGCACCAGAATATTCAAATGATACAATTGTAATGAAAGCTCCATATTTGAGAATAACAGTAGGAGATTTGTTAGTTCATCAACCAATTGCAATTAGTAGTATATTTTATACTTTTCAAGATTCAGAAACAACATGGGAAATTAATATAGAAAAAGACCCAACTAATATGGAAGTTCCTAAAAAAATTGACGTCACATTATCTGGATTCTTAATAACAGATTATTTACCACAAAAAGGAGGAAGATTCTATACATTAGCTAAAGAGTTTGACGATGAAGGACAACCAAAAGCTGGAAATAAAGATTGGTTAAGTGATTCAATGCTAACACCTGATACAAAATTTGATGATGCATCAATAGCAGAATTACAAGATAAACAAAAAAATGAAAAAGAAAAGAATGGTGCTCGTGGATTGTTTAAGAAAAGTAAAAACATATCTTAAGATATTGGAAAAGCCGGCAATTCTATTGCAAAAATAACATAATAATTATGAGTAGATATAAAAATATACCAGTAATAAAAAATTCTAATGGAAAACGTAGATTTGCATCTAGCTTTCTTCCAACTATACCAACATCTGACTCAGATATATATATTATAACTACTTCTGTTGAGCGATTAGATCAATTAGCAAAACAATTTTACGATGATGAATACTTTTGGTGGGCTATAGGATTAGCAAATGGAATTGGAAAAGGAACATTGTTTGTTCCTATTAATACACGTTTAAGAATACCACCAAAAAATATAATAGAAGAATTAATTTAGTTATGTCAGATGTTTTTTATTCGCAAGTAAATTCAACATTAAAAAAAGAACTAACAGCTAGATCAATGGCTGGAAAATTAAATCGTACTACTACTGGTATAGATTTTATGTTAAATAAAATAGCAAATGTTGTAGTAAGTGCATATGACAATATAGAAGATGATAAGCCAATTACTTCTATAGGAGGCGGAATTTCCACAACAAATAAATATGGAGGATCTTATTTAGCTGGAGGAACTGATGGATATTTAGCTAATGATTCAACAAGAATAGGTCCTGTATTAACAGGAGTACAAATTAATATAGCAGATCAAGCACAATTTGCAATAAATTCTGCAACGATCAATATAACAATTCCAGATCCGTCGACATTGGATTTAATCGAAGAAAGTTTTTTAAAACCTGGTCGAACAGTACAAATTAAAATACAACATCCGGATTCAGCAATACTAAGTGGAACTACATTGTTAGCTCAAGATGAAATGCTGTTTACAACAAGAATTCTTAAACAACAATATGGGGATAATCCTGAAGACATAGAACAATTTCTTGAAATGAATAAAATGATTTTTAATGGATTTGTAAACGGATATAAATCAGACTATCAAACAGACGGCACAATAACTTTTACACTAACAGTTACTGCAACAGCTTCTATATACGCTGATGTATCTATGTTTGTGTCAAATCCGGAAATACCAAATGCAAAGATTGATCAAAAAATTACTAGTACTTTTTCCGGCAGAATTAAAGATTCAATTAACTTAATTGTAGAAAGTCAAAAAAAAGATAATTCGAATGGATTTATAAAAACACATCAAGTACTTGATAATACGCCAGTAAAACAAGATCGTACAATATTATATGGACCTTTATATACTAACCCAGATGGAACTAAATATCAATATAAAACATTTATTTCAATTGGTCTTTTAATAGATTATATTGAAAAAATTTTATATGAACCAGTATCTAAGCCAAAAGAAACATCGACAAATATTCCAGGTAATCCTGGAGCTGGAGGCATGGGCGGTATAGGAGATCCAAATGATCCATATGGCGTTAATGATATAATTGAAGAATATTATGGAACTTCTGAACGAACTTCTGTTCCAAATATGAGAATTATATGTAATGATCAAATAAGTAAAACAAGATTTTTCAAAGAATTAGTATCTGCAGATCCGCAACGAATATTTTTATATCAAGGTAATGAAGCAGAATTCAAAACAAATTCATATGGTTTCGAAACTATAACCGTAGCTACAGGAGACGGAATAAATCAAATTGATACTCCAACTGGAAAATTAATTATTGCAGATAATAAAGACGCTATTGGAAACTTAGAATATACAGCAGTTAAATCATATGAAGTCAATTATTTTGATGGAATTAAAAATGCAGAAAACGTTCCAGGATTTTATGAAACAACAACAATTGAAGGAGAACCTGTTAAACACGGATGTTTATCTAGAATTCTTATTGAATTAAATGTTATCGAAGAATTAGAATCAGCATTAAAAGATGATACTAAAACACCATTTACCATTAAAAATTTTATGATAGCAATATCTACAGAAATTAAAAAGCAAACTGGATTAACTATATTTCCTGGATTAATTTTCCATCCAGAACTTCCTAGCACATTAATATATTATGATACCAAATATATCGGCCCAGATAAAAATGTAGCAGAATATGAAATTCCTGTATTTTCATCTGCAGATCAAGGAACTATTGTTCGAGAAATGAAATTAGGATATGATTTACCTGCAGAATTTAAAAATGCATTATTAGGATTTCAATCAGTTAATATATCACCAACAGCAACTTCAGCATTTAATCCATATTTAAATTCATCTGGTACGGCAAGAAAACAACATATAAAAGAATGGAAAATAAAACATAAAGAAGCAATTGATATATTATCAGAAGCAAAACAAGATTTAACAAATGATTATCAAGATAGTGCAAAAATAAAAAAATTACAAGATGCATTACAAAATTATGATAAATATTCATTACCTGATCTAGAAGAATCTTTAACTGCTCAAAAACCTAGATGGGTATATAATTTAGAATTTACAATTGATGGTATTAATGGATTTAGATATGGAGATGTTTTACATTTTAGAGGAATTCCTAAAAAATATCGTGATGATTATGTATTTAATATTGTAAAAATAGTTCATAATGTTGACGCAACTGGCCAATGGACAACTGCTATATCATGTATAAGTAGACCAAGAAGTAAATCAATAATATAATGAGACAAAAAGAATATTATACCGAAGAAGAAATTATAGAAAATCAATATACTACTGGCCAGGAATATATGACATCAGATCGTATAGAATATATTGGATTATATCACAAATATTTAACAGGCGAAATATTTACTAAAGGTTTATATGATCCAAACAAATCAATTCCATTAATTCCTTATGCACAAGAAAGTATTGATGTACAAACATTTAAAAAAAATAAACCTAAAATTAAAACAAATTTTCAATCTCCTACTCAATATTATTTAATACCAAATAATGAAGATATTAAAAATAAGCAAATAACACGCAATATTTTAAAAAATGTATCTACAAATCAATTAATTGAAATTGATTCTAAAACATTGAAACAATATCAAGCAAAAAAAATTGATAATAACTTATATCAATTGGAAACAATTAATTGGAAAATTTCTGGAGTATTGAATACAACTATAGTTAATGGTATTATAATTGAAGGAGTTATTGAACAAAACATAAAAGAAATTGAAATTAAATCTAGAAAAATGCCAGAATTATTACAATATATTAAATCATATTCTGAATTTTATACAGATACTACATATATTGTTCCTAAAAACATAAATCAACCAGATATTGTTAGTAATTCATTGCCGAATTCTACTACTTCTGTTACTTCAACTAATTCGTATTGAAAATATTTTGATAATTACAAAAAAATTATTATTATAGTAATGTATGATAATAATTGACGACTCAGAAGAACTAGAATCGTTATTACAAAATATTGAAAAGGATTCGCATGTATTAGCAGTTCCGATACTAGCAGATCATCAACTGCATCCATCTATAAATAAAATATCTTGTATATACATATATTCTAGTAATGAAATTGAATTCATTGTTCCTATACATCATACTGAACAATTAACCGGCTTTACAGAACTCCTACACAAAGTTCTAAGTCTTGAATCTATATTTGTACATGACAAGAAGTTATGGATACAAATGGGCGGAAATAATAACGTGTATGATGTTAAAACTCTTTGGTGGTATACATATGGGGAATCATATGATGATAATCATTATTATACGTCAGCTCATACTTTTTATTGGAGGAGACATACAAATTTACAATATGTTAATACAATTATTCCAATAATGAAGCATGCTCAAATGTGTCAAAAAATACGAAAGTATGCAATGCCAATGATTGTTAATTCTAAATTAACTGAATCATACAAACAATTTAATACACATTATCCAAAAATATTTGCCAATATTGAATCTAACGGAATGCAAGTAACTAATTCTTTTAAAATGAAAGAGTTAATTACTAACAACAAGGTCTATTCAAATTATCATTATCATACAACTACAGGCCGGCCTTCAAATGCATTTCGTGGATTCAATTTTGCAGCAATGAATAAACAAGATGGAACAAGAGATTCATTTTGTAGTAGATTTGAAAATGGTGCATTAGTTGAATTTGATTTTGATGCATATCATGTAAGATTAATAGCTCAATTAATTGGATATAAATTACCAACTGGATCTATTCACACATATTTTGGTAAATTTTATTTTGGCACTGAAACATTAACATCTGACCAATATGAACAGAGTAAACAAATAACATTTAGGTTGTTATATGGTCATATAGAAAAAGAATTTTTAAAAATTCCATTTTTTAATGAAGTAAATGAGTTTGTTTATTCGTTATGGAATGAATGGAAACGTAATGGATATATAAAAACTCCAATTTTAAAACGAGTATTAAGTAAAGATAATTTGTCTAACATGAATCAAAATAAATTATTTAATTATTATTTACAAGCTTTAGAAACAGAGTTTACTGTAAATCGATTAAATCAATTATCATACTTGTTGAAAGAATATAAAACATGTATTATATTGTATACATATGATTCTGTTCTATTCGATGTCCCAATTCATGAAGCTAAACAAATATTACCAAATATAAAATCATGTTTAGAAGGAGAGAACTTCCCTGTTAAATGTAAAGTAGGCAATATTTATAGTAAAATGAATGACTTCAAGTTATGATAAATAAAATTATTAATGAATGGACATATCAATTAGATGTTGGATATCCGACTAAAGAATCAGATTATGAAGTACTTCGTTCTGTGTTACGTGAAACCAATATGCTGTCTGAACAAGAAATCGATCAAACAATTTATCAAGCTAAAGGATTAAATGAACAAGATGAAGATTTTTTAGCAACTATGTCTGACGAACTACTTGCTGCAAATGTCAAACAGCCGGTTATAGATGCTGTTATACAAATATATAATACTTTATCTGCACAAGAAAAAATAGCATTCAAAGAAAATTTCAGAACTCATTCAATTGAATCATATGTAAACGGCGAAGGATACAAACCATTTGTTAAATTTTGGCCAATCAAAGGCGGAGATCAAGGTAGCGGAGAAGTACCAGTAACATTAGGAGTAGCAGGAAGTAATTCCGGAGGAAATCAAGATAAAGATATTAAATTAGATAATGAAGAAACATGGGAAGTAAAAGAATTAACTCCAAGTAATTATGATTTTGATCCTGCAGGAGATGGAGATGCTAATAAATTTCCCTTTACATTTGAGCTAAGAGATTTTTATAAAAATATTATAGAGCCATTTTCTGATTTAGGTGACGTTTTCAATACGTTATCTCCAATGGTCGACAAAGAGTCTCATGGAGCATTACAAAAAATGATTCAAATAATAAAAGACCGGTTTGCAAATAGAAAACAAAATTCTCAAAATGTTGCTATATTTCGTGAAGTAGCAATGGGCTTTTTTTGGAAGCATTGGTATTTAGGATTTCAAGAACTAAATCAGATTTTCTATCAAACAAAATTAGACACAGATGTTAGGGATACAAGAATAACTACTAATCAAGATGGAGATAAACAATCATATTGGGTAAGTGATGACGAAGCTGAAAAATTTAAAGTTGCATCTTCAACCAATAAGCCAATTACAATAAACATAGGAGATTCAATAACAAACGAAAATAAAGATGTAATTATTTGGTTTAAACGATTAGAGAGATCGATGTTTATAAAAGATCCGTCATATTTAATACAACAATTACAAAATGTAAAAAATACTTATTTTGCTGGTATCAACGGATTAATTTGGTATTTTGATAAACAAACTACCCCACATATAGGAACAGCTAATGACTTTGTGATTTCTAATGTTACAAAAGGAATGTTTCGATTTAAACTTAAAAAATACGTCAAAGACGAATATACGTTTATGACCGATCAAAGTTAGGATAACGAGTGAGGACACAACTATTGTGCACATTTGCACATAAAACAAACTTAGACATAGTTACAGAATATATCAAACAGAATTTCGAAATTCCAGAAAATAGAATATTTGTATTTGCAAACTATGAAAATAGAAACGATCTGTATTGCACATTCAATGCCGAAGACAACGGATATCGAGGTAAAAATACAATATCAATACACAGAAAAAAAGAAACTAACACATTGTATACGGTTAATGCATTAAATGAAGTTATCAAAGATTTAAATAATGGTATACTAGACAAAACAATGATATTGCCATGGGAAGCATTTGAAAATTCTTTTTTATTAACGGACGACAATGGTTATCGTAGAGTAGATTTGGTATTTTTTAAAAGAATTAATTTTTAACTATATTTATATATGTAACAAAGAAAATAATATCATGATTAAATTGAAAAGCTTATTAAAAGAAACATATGCCTGGGAAAGAAAGGCAAATGGATCTTTACCTACATTAGAAGATGTGCAAAAAGAATATCAAAAGAAAAAAATGAAAGAAGTTTTAAAAGACAAAGACGGAAATATACGAACAGATTTAAAATATAAAGATAATCAAAACTATCAACCAAGCATTGAATTAAAAAATACAAAAATGGGAAGTGGTACAAATCTTACAATAACAGTTAGTATAGATGGAAGTGCACCATTTGACATAGAATTTGATGATTATGATGAAGTTGATGACCATGGATATGAAAAAGCAATTTATCTAATGGGAGCAGACGCCGGCGATAATGAATGGGGTATGGAAGGATCAATGGCATTTCATGGCGAATTAGAAGATTTTGATATTGACACACTAGAAAAAATGGAAAAATAATGAGTAAATTACAAGAAAATATGAGAAGATTTAGAACTAAAAATCTTCAAGAACAAGCAAAATTTAAAAATACAGCTGAAGTATATAAAGCTCTAAAAGCCGGAACAGTTACTATAGAAGATATGGCCGGATTATTAAAACAAGCAGACGCCCCAGTTATATCAATAGATTTTCAAGGAATAGGTTTAGGAAATGATTTAGAAGCAGTTATACAAAGTATATTTGCTGCAATGAAGGATATTAACACATTAAATAAAGTATTTCAAATATTAAAAAGATCAGTAGAAGATTATGTTGATGATGTCGGTGACGAGTTATATGACATGAATTATCATGGCGGAACAAATGTTCCTACAGTAAGACAATCATTACAGAGACTTGGATACCAAATTAAACAATAAAAAAATTAAACAATTACACAATTAACTTTGAATTAACGAATTA